>Ga0265295_1003304_pt1 | contig 23728 bp, 20 predicted proteins | sample Munlansysbiofilm_FD_192503 | JGI IMG/M metagenome (GOLD analysis project Ga0265295, IMG submission 192503) | Leachate microbial communities from a municipal landfill in Southern Ontario, Canada - Methane capture system biofilm | ecosystem: Engineered > Solid waste > Landfill > Unclassified ...
TCGACCATGGCAAAGCTTTGCGACCTGGTCATTGACACGGGCGTTGAACGAGAAGCATGCCCCCTGGGGCTTGCCCCCACCTGCAGCACTACGGCCCAGCTTGCCATGGGAGATGCCCTGGCCGTAGTCCTGATTAAAAAGAAGAACTTCAAGGAGAGTGATTTCAAACGTTCCCATCCGGGCGGTGCACTTGGCCAGCGCCTCTCCTGCATGGTCAAGGAAATCATGAACCACGATACCCCTCCGCCGGTGGTTGCCCTGGAAGACAGCATGATCCGTGCCATCGGGGTAATGGAAGATTTCAAGCTTGGTGCGGTCCTTGTAACTGACATGGAGAATACGCTCCTCGGCATTATCACGGACGGGGACATCCGCCACAACATTGCCAATGGTCGTTTTGATTTTAAGAGTACAATGGTTCAGGATATTATGAGCTGGGAGCCCTACACTATTTTGCCTACTTCCCCGCTGTTTGACGCCCTGAACATGATGGAAAAACATGAAATAACGGCCCTGCCCGTAATCGACACGAACAAAAAGCTCATCGGAATCCTCCATCTCCACGACATTTTAGGCAAGGGGGCCTTTCAGTTCAATGGCTCATGAACCTTATCTGGAAGCCTCTATATGCGCCCAATCTGGGCACCCCAGGGAAATGTTATGATTCCGCCCTTTGATTTTCATTGTCCCGGTCAGGGTAACCCAAAGGGGCTCTGCCATCAATTTTTCACAAAACAGAAGTATTAGAACCATCTATACTTATTAGGAGAAGATCGCCATGGAAACTGACACAATCACCACCAGGATCGAAACCCTTGGAGAGGCCAAGGTCCTCTCTCCCCTTGGGAAAGACACCAAGGGCAGTTATATGGAAAGATTTGTACAAGATCAGGACCGGGTGCTCATCGACGTTGATCTTGAAAAGATTAAAAACGCCATTAAAAACGGTATCGAACCCCCAAGCTTTGAAAAGGCAGGGCCAAGGGAAAAGATCTACTTTGACCCGAGCAAGCTCAAATGTGCCATAGTAACCTGCGGCGGGCTTTGCCCCGGACTCAACGATATAATACGTTCCGTTGTACTGGAACTCTATCACTGCTATGGGGTGAAAAACATCTACGGCATCCGCCACGGCCTCCAGGGGTTTATCCCCGAGTACGGCCACGAGGTCATGGAGTTGACAGCGGCTTCAGTCACGAACATTCTTGATATGGGCGGCACAATACTGGGCAGTTCCAGGGGGACCCAGGACATCGACACCATTGTCGACTGCCTTGAACGTATGAACATAGGAATCCTGTTCATGGTTGGCGGAGACGGAACCCTCATGGCTGCAAACAAAATAACTGAGATCATCTCCGAACGGCGACTAAAGGTAAGCATCATTGTCATCCCCAAAACCATAGACAATGACATACATCTGGTTTCAAGAACCTTTGGATTTGACACGGCCGTGGACATCGCAACCATTGCTATCAAGGGCGCCCACAACGAGGCAAGGGGATACCCCAACGGCGTGGGTCTGATAAAACTCATGGGCCGCCATTCGGGATTTCTGGCTGCCACGGCGGCCCTTGCCCAGCAGGATGCAAATTTTGTTCTGATTCCGGAAATAGAGATCAATCTTACGGGTGAATATGGGTTTCTTACAGCCCTTGAACAAAGGCTCAAGGCAAGAAAACATGCGGTCATCGTGGTTGCCGAGGGAGCGGGACAACACTTCTTTGAAAATCAGACCCCCGAGTATGATCCTTCGGGCAATATCAAACTCAAAGACATCGGCACATTTTTAAAGGAAAAGATAACCGAATGGTTTAAACAACGAGGCACACCCGTGACCCTCAAATACATTGATCCAAGTTACATAATCAGAAGCCTTCCCGCGAATTCAAACGACAGCGTATTCTGCGGATTTCTTGGAAGGGACGCCGTGCATGCGGGAATGGCCGGCAAGACAAAGCTTTTGATCAGCAGCTGGAACAACCACTATGTCCACATTCCCATGGAGGCATCGGCCGGGCAGCGCAAAACCGTAGATCCCAAGGGAAAACTGTGGCAGTCGGTCCTGGAAGCTACTGGCCAGGGTGCCTTGATCAACGGTCAATCTCGTGAAACGCCCCCCGCTTGATAGTTATAAATACAAGCTCCTTCTGGACATTACCGTCCGGGTCGAACATGGTTCGACCCGTAACTCCCTCAAAGATTCTCTGTCCGGCCAGGGCTTTTTTGAGGTCAGCCCTTGAGTTGACCCCAGACTCCATGGAGGTCTGAACCAGTATTGTCAGAGTATCATAGGCCACAGCCTCTATAAAACCGGGGGCTTGACCAAACAGAGATTCAAAACGCCTGGCAAAATCCCTTGCCCTTTGATTTGAGCCCCTGGCAAAAAAACCATCGGTGATCACGGCTTTTCTGGCATATTTTTCTGCCCCCCTGATCAACGACTCATCATGCCAGAGGTTTGTTCCAAGCAAATAACAACCTGTAACGTCATTGTAGGCAAGCTGGGGAAGAATCATTCCCACCTTAGAGGGTGAGTCAGGGATAAAAAAGGCGGCGGAATCGAAGTCTGGCGATTTATCCTTCATGGGGTGGTTATCTAATTTTGCACCCATATTCTGATTAAATTCCCGGACCTTCACCTTTTCCAGGAGAAATTTCCCGGCAAGTTTTTTAATGGCTTCTGAAAAATCGGTTTGATCCTTTCCATAGGATTCAACTCCCACAATTTCCCCACCCAGCTCATTTACCCTGTCCCGAAAAAAACCCATATGGGTTATGCCGTATCTATCGTCCGGGTAAAGAATGGCAAACCTCTCGACATTGAGCATGCGCACGGCATAGAAGGCAAGGGCCTGGGTCTGGATTTCAGGCGTTAAAAAATTAGAAAACACATAATCTCCTATTTTTGCAACCTGGCTCTTCTGAGTCATGGCTATAAGGGGAATTCCCCAGCGCTGGGCTTCCTCTGCCGCAGCCTCGGAGGTGATGATCGCCCCTGCCAGGCCTGCAACTTTTTGAGCGGCTAACTCTTGAACCAGGGTTACAGCCCGGGCATCATCCGACTGAGTATCTTTGATGATCACGGTGATTTCCTGGTCATACTGGGCGGAGAGATCCTCAACGGCAATCTCCATACCCTTGAGGGCGCGTTCTCCAAAAATGCTGAATCTTCCGGACAGGGGAAGAAGGCACCCTACCGTGTTCTTCCTGAACAGATGCTCCTGCACAAGCAAAAGAACCTCCCTTGCATTTTGAGCATTCAGGTGGTCGGGATACTCCTTGATAAATTGACCAAGGATATCAATGGCAGATTGGTTTTTACCCTGGGCACCGTAATTCAGGCCAAGCCTGTACATGGTCTCTGCCCTTGGAATTTCTAGGGATTCAGATGCCGATAAACGCTCAAGCTCAGCATCATCAACAGTGGCAAGAAATCTGTTAAGATATCCTCTTACCCTCTCCTCTTCCCCTTGATCTGCGAGTTCAAGGGCTTTGCCATAAAGGCGCAGCACCTCAACAATACTCGCACCCTGCTCAAGATCCCGGGCAAGCTCAAGCAAAGTTTCAACCTCGCTTCTTTCAGGCTCAACGACCTGAACCATTTGATCCTCCGAACCGGGAACTTTCCCATCCTGCTCCATGGTCGGAGCAAGGGGTGGTTTAGCTATGCACGAGAAAAGAATCATTGCCATCATTACCATCAGAAGTGCTATAACCGGCCCGTTTTTTTGTTTTTGCATCTAAATAGCCCTTTGTATTTCATTCTTCGTTGTGTCCGCCAGGACGTGTGGGTTATAGGAAATCTGCAGTAAGGGAATAGGCCCGCTCTATCTCATGGGGCATCAGCCATATCATATCCTTATCCTGCCTGAACCAGGTGAGCTGACGTTTTGCATATCGCCTGGTGTCACGCTTCAATTGGGTAACCATCTCTTCAAATCCTGTCTCACCTTGCAAATACTGGCCAACGTGCCTGTAACCAATGGACTGCATGGATTTTAAACCCAACCCATACCCTCGATCTAAAAGGGCTTTAACCTCCTCAATAAGCCCCTGATCAAGCATCATATCCACCCGTTTTTCTATTCTCTGGTACAGGTTTTCACGATCCATGTAAAGCCCGAATTTCAAAGTTCTGTACCGCTCACCCTTAAAACCATGGGCCTGTCTCAGCTGTGAAATGGGGGTCCCATGGGTTGTTGCCACCTCAAGGGCACGGATAATCCTGAACAGATCATTGGGATGAATCTTTGCCGCAGATTCAGGATCAACAGTTAAAAGCCTGGCATGGAGGTCCACACCCCTTGCTACCTCCTTTTCCAAGGCTCGAACAACAGTCGGGTTGGCCTTTGTTGTCCTGAAAAGCCCGTGAACAAGGACCTTGAAATAAAAGCCGGTACCCCCCGCCACAATTGCCGCCCTGCCCGTCTGAAGGAGTTGATCAATGGCAGCGTCGGCCAGGCTTGCAAAACGGGCCACATCAAAATCCTCGTCCGGGTCAACCACATCCACAAGGTGGTGAAAAACCATGGCGCGTTCACCATGATCGGGTTTTGCCGTACCAACGTCCATATACCGATATATCTGCATGGAATCTGCCCCGATGATCTCTCCATTAACCCGCAAAGCAAGATCGATTGCAAACCCGGTTTTTCCTATGCCCGTAGGCCCACAGACAAGGACAATTTTTTTCTTGTTCACCAATACCCCATTTTTTATGAAAATCCGCCAATAATATCGCTTTGGAGTGAGTTTCTTACAAAATTCATTGACATCGTATTTTTTAAACTTTAAGTACCATATAATAAATCACATTGCAATTTGGTGCCACCCGCAACCCTGGGCACCTCAATTTTTTATATAATGCAGGTAACATAGTATAAAAACAGACGAAATAAAAGAATTTTAGTTCTCTATAGGTAAATTAAGTGATGAACAGCTTTCATCAACTTTTCATATGGGAGAAAAAAAATGACAGACAAAGTAACAGGCTCGGTAGCGGTAATCGGAGGAGGCATCTCAGGTATGCTGTCTGCCCTTGACCTTGCCAATTCCGGATATTATGTCCACTTGGTTGAAAAAAGCCCGTCCATTGGCGGGGTCATGTCCCAGCTAGACAAGACCTTCCCCACCAATGACTGTGCCATGTGAATTATCTCACCAACACTGGTCGAGGTCGGCCGGCATTTAAACATAGAACTACACACCCTTAGTGAACCTAAAGCCATAACGGGCACCGCAGGTAATTTTCAGATCACCCTGGACAGGACCCCGAGATTCATAGACCTGGCAAAATGCACCGGTTGCAACGATTGCGCCGATGTCTGTCCTGTGAGTCTTCCAAGTCTTTTTGAAGAGGGACTTGCAACAAGGCAGGCTGCCTACAAACCCTATGCCCAGGCTGTACCCGGGGCTTATTCCATCACAAAAAAAGATCGTTCCCCCTGCACCAACGCCTGTCCCAACAGTGTCAACGCCCATGCCTACGTGGCCCTTGCACGCAACAAGAAATACAAGGAGGCCCTTGAAGTCATCCTGAGGAACCTTCCCCTGCCCGGCACCATCGGCAGGATCTGCCCCCATCCCTGTGAGGATGCCTGTCGCAGGGAGCTGGTGGAATCCCCACTGTCCATCTGTACCCTTAAGCGCTTCATTGCCGATCAAGTCAACATCAAGGATATGCCCATTCCCGAAATTACCCCGAGGAAAGAGCGGGTGGCAATCGTGGGGGCGGGACCTGCAGGACTTACCGCAGCGGCCTTTCTTGCCAGTAAGGGTGTACAGACAACCATCTTTGAGGCCCTTCCAGTATCGGGAGGCATGCTGAGAGTCGGTATTCCAGACTACAGGCTCCCCCCTAAAATTCTTGATGATGAGGTCTCCTATATTACCGATAACCTTGGCGTAAAGATCCAGTACAACAAGGCCCTTGGCCGTGATTTTACCGTCAATTCCCTGTTTGACGACGGGTTCTCATCGGTCTATCTGGCCATCGGCTGTCACAAGGGCATGGAGCTCGGCATTCCGGGCGAGGCCTTTGACGGGGTGATCTCCGGGGTTGAGCTTCTCAAGGAGGCGGCCCTTGGAACCCTCAAACCGCTGAACGGCAAGGTGGTTATCATCGGCGGCGGCGACGTGGCCATCGATGCTGCAAGGACTGCTCTGAGAGTCGGAGCCACAAAGGTGAGCATCCTCTACCGCAGGACCGAAAAAGAGATGCCGGCCCTGGATGAAGAAATCGAAGACGCCCTTGAAGAGGGAGTTGAAATACAGTTTTTAACGGCTCCCAAGGAAGTTGTTGTAGACGATGGCAAGACCATCGGCATCCGCTGCTTTCGCATGGAGCTTGGAGAACCAGACAAAAGCGGTCGTCGTCGACCGGTTCCGGTGGAGGGCAGCGATTTTGTCATAGATACCGACTACATCATCCCGGCAATCGGCCAGCGCACCGACACCTCATGCATTAATGAAAAAGAGGGAATTACCCTCAACCGCTGGGGCAACATAGAGGTTGACCCCATCACCTTTGAGACAAAAAGAAAAGGGGTGTTTGCAGGCGGCGACGCCGAGACCGGTGCCTCCATAGCCATCAATGCGATTGCCGCAGGCAACGAGGCAGGCATCTCCATCCTCAGATTCCTTGACAATGAGGACCTGGCGCTTGGCCGGGAACCCGTGGAATACGCCCAGAAGAACTTCAACCCCATTCCAGACAAAATCAAAAAATCCCAGCGCCGAATTATGGAAAGAATCCCCATGGAACAGCGCCTGGCAGGCTTTGACGAGATAGAGCTTGGATTCACCGAAGAGCAGGCAGTTGCCGAGGCAAGCCGCTGCCTTGACTGCATGGTCTGCTGCGAATGTTATGAGTGCGTCAAGGCCTGCGGTGCAGGAGCCCTGACCCTTGAGACCCACCTTGAACAACCGGCAACCGAAACCATAGACGCCGGTGCAGTGATCCTTGCTCCCGGCTTTAGGGCCTTTGATCCTGCGGGTCTTGACTACTATCAGTATGCGAGCCACCCCAACGTAATGACGGCAATGGAGTTTGAGAGAATCCTCTCAGCATCCGGTCCCACCCAAGGTCACCTCACACGATTCTCCGACAACAGGGAACCGAAAAAGATCGCCTGGTTCCAGTGTGTGGGATCAAGGGACATGAATCGTTGTGACCATCGCTACTGCTCGTCGGTCTGCTGCATGTACGCCCTGAAAGAGGCGGTCATTGCAAAGGAACATGCAGGAGACAGCCTTGAGTGCACCATCTTCTTCATGGACATGCGAACCCATGGAAAGGATTTTGAGCGCTACTACAACAGGGCCAAGGAGCTCGGCATAAGATTTGTCAGAAGCCGTGTCCACACGGTCAACCCCGTGGCTGGATCCGACGACTTAAACGTTCATTATGTCAACGAAATGGGCGGTATGGAATCCGAAGATTTCGACATGATCGTCCTGTCCGTGGGTCTTGAAATCAGCCCGGATCTTGTCAATCTGGCACAAAAGCTTGACATCGAACTTACCGAGGGCAACTTTGCCAGGACCGAAAGCTTCTCCCCGGTGGAAACCACCCAGAGGGGCATCTTTGTGGCGGGAGCCTTCCAGGGTCCCAAGGATATTCCCCAGGCGGTTGTGGATTCAAGTGCTGCGGCAGCAGAGGCGGGAGCCCTTCTCGCAACGGCAAGGGACACCCTGACCAAGACGGCAGAAGAGATCCCCGAGACCAACGTCATTGGTGAACGCCCCAGAATCGGGGTGTTTGTGTGCAAATGCGGGTCCAACATTGCCGGGGTCGTAGATGTAGAAAGCGTTCGGGATTATGCGGCAACTCTTCCCTATGTGGAGTACTGCTCGGACAACCTCTACACCTGCTCCCAGGACACCCAGGACACCATGACCCAGACCATCAAGGAACAAAACTTAAACCGCATCGTGGTTGTCGCCTGCACTCCCAAGACCCACGAACCTCTGTTCCAGGAGACCCTTATCAACGCAGGCCTCAACAAGTACCTCTTTGAGATGGTCAACATCAGAAACCACGCATCCTGGGTGCATAGGGCAGTTCCTGTGCTTGCCACGGAAAAATCCAAGGATCTGGTCCGCATGGCCGTGTGCAGGGTTGCCCTGATGGAGCCCCTAGAGGAGGCAAAGCTCAACGTCAACCAGACGGCCATGGTTATCGGCGGTGGGATCTCAGGCATGAGCAGCGCCAGAAACCTCGCAGAACAGGGATATGAGGTTCACCTTGTGGAACGTTCCGGGGTGCTCGGGGGCCAGGCCAATAATCTCTTTAAAACCTTTTTAGAGGAGGATATTCAACAGAAACTCGCAGAGCTTGTGACATCGGTAAAAGGCAATGACAAGATCCACGTCCATTTGAACACCACCCTTGACGATGTGGAGGGATTTGTGGGCAACTTCAAATCGACCCTCCTGTCCAACGACACACCTGAAATTATTGAACATGGTGTGGCAATCGTCGCAACCGGTGCAACCGGCTTGAAACCAAGCGAGTACCTCTACGGCAAAGACCCAAGGGTAATGACGAGCCTCGAGCTTGACCGGCGCTTCATTGACAAAGACCCTTCCCTTGAAAAACTGAACTCGGCTGTTTTTATCCAGTGCGTTGGTTCAAGGGACAAGGATCGGCCCTATTGTTCAAGGGTTTGCTGCACCCACTCCATCGACAATGCCATCGACCTTAAAACCATCAATCCAGACATGGACATTTACATCCTGTACCGGGATATAAGGACCTATGGTGAACGTGAATACAACTACCAGAGGGCAAGGGATCTTGGCGTCATCTTCATCCGGTACAGCCTTGACAACAAACCCCTGGTGGAAGCAGGAGAAGAGGGCCTTAAAATCCAGGTCATTGACCATGTGCTTGGTGTCCCCCTTGAGATCCAGACAGATATCCTGACCCTGGCGTCGGCAATCGTGCCAAACAGGGACGAGCGCCTGGCAAACTTCTTCAAGGTGCCCCTTAACGAGGATGGCTTCTTTGTGGAACGCCATGCCAAGCTTGGACCCTCGGAATTTGCCACCGACGGGGTGTTCCTGTGCGGACTTGCCCACTACCCCAAACCCATTGACGAGGCAATTGCCCACGGCCAGGCCGCAGCCTCAAGGGCTGTGACCCTTCTTGCACGTCAGACCGTGTCCATGAGCGGCAATGTGGCAACAGTGAACCCCATGATGTGCAGCTCCTGCGGCGTATGTGTCAGCATATGTCCCTATTCAGCCCCAAGCTTTGTAATAGAAGGCCGTTTCCAGGGTAAGGCTGAGGTCAACCCGATTCTTTGCAAGGGTTGCGGACTGTGCGTAGCCTCCTGCCGTTCGGGAGCCCTTCACCTCAAGGGGTTTGATACGGACCAGATATTTGCCCAGATATTTGCCCTTGATGAGGCTGTGTAACAGTAGTCAGTAGTCAGTAGACAGTGGGGAGTTGGGAGTGGGGAGTTGATAATGGCGTAGGGGCCGATTCAATATCGGCCCTCTAAAATCGAGACTCCCACAGCAATGTTTCAACGGGAGTTTCATATAAAACCCCCATGTCCCGGCAGACACAACGAACAATGTAACACTATAGCCGTTAGCTGTTAGCAGTTAGCTAATAGCTAATAGCTAAGGAGTGAAAGAGAATGAGCGACAAAAAGACAAAGATCGTCGGTTTTCTGTGCAACTGGTGCAGCTATGGTGCCGCCGATCTTGCAGGCGTAAGCCGAATGCAGTACCCGGCCGATGTGCGGGTGATACGAATACCGTGCACCGGAAGAATGAGCCCTGAATTTATCCTGAGCGCCTTCAGGGAAGGTGCGGACGGAGTATGGGTTTCCGGCTGACATCCCGGTGAATGCCATTACCTGGAAGGTAATTATTACGCACGCAGAAAATATACCCTTATGGGAAATCTTCTTGAGCACATGGGAATCGAACGGGACAGGCTCCAATTTTCCTGGATTTCCTCGGCGGAAGCATCTAAGTTTGTTGATGTTGTCACGCGGGTGACAGAGGCAGTCAATGCCCTTGGACCCAACCATAAACTTGTCAAAAAAACGGGTTAGGGGAAAGTTAAATGAACGCATACACTGAAAAAATCAGGGAGCTTGCCTCAAACCTGCTGCGGGAAGGCAAGGTGGATCTGGTCATCGGCTTTAAGCCCGGGACCGTGCCCATGTCAACCATGCCCGCCATTGCAAGAACTCCTGAACAGGCAAACGAATTTGTCTGGGACTCAAACTGCAGTCTCAACCTTGCCAATTATCTGAGCAATCGAAAAGAAAAAATCGGCATCATTGCAAAGGGCTGCGACTCTAGAAACATCGTAAACCACATTGTAGAAAATAAGATTTCAAGAGATCAGCTCTACATCATCGGCGTGCCTTGCACTGGAATGGTTGACAAAAAAAGTATCCGGGATTTGTTTGAGCTTGAAATCACCGAGTTTAAGGAAGATGGTGCAACACTCCTGGTTAAAACCCTGGAAAATGAACTTAAAATTGATAGACAGGAGTATTTGAGGGACAATTGCACAACCTGCATGCACAGAAATCCCGTGATCCACGATGTGCTGGTGGGAGAACCCGTGGTCGAACAGGTCCTTGAGGACCAATTCAAAGATGTCAAGGCTATTGAAGCGATGGATGCCGACGAGCGGTGGGATCACTTTGAAAACCTCCTTGACGGCTGCATCCGCTGCTATGCCTGCAGAAACGCCTGTCCTCTCTGCTATTGTCCCACCTGTTTTGTGGACGAATCCAATCCCCAATGGGTTGGAAAGGGCCAGGACCCCACAGACGTAAGGACCTTTCACTTTTTGCGGGCCTTTCACTGCGCAGGGCGCTGCACCGATTGCGGGGCCTGTGAACAGGCCTGTCCATTGGATATAAAGGTCAGAACCTTTACTCGCAAACTCGTGAAAGACAGCCTGGAAATTTATGGATGGGAGGCAGGTCTAACCCTTGACCAGCGGCCGCCCCTGGATACATTCAAGCCCGATGATCCCGATACACATATCAAATAAAAAGGTATCCATATGAAAGTTATACAAATCGATAAAAAGGACTGGGACAGGGGTATCGATCAATCCAGAAAGGCGTATCATATCTTTGGCCCTGTGACCGACGACAATCAGTCGGTATTTAAACTGCTCGCAGACGATCAATATCCGGACATGGAAAGACCGGACACGATCATGTCACCCAAATCGGTTCTCTTTCCCCAATCGGAAAAGATCCTTGGTGCAAGCCTTGATCCAGCAGTTGAAAATCACCACATCATGGAAAGACCCGAAACTGATTATTCTCCCCGGGCGGTAATTGGAATCAGACCCTATGATGCAAAGGCTTTAACCCTGGTAAACCTCAACTTTGACACACCGGAATACCAGGACCCCTACTGGTGCGACGCCTATGCCGCAACCACCTTTGTGGGGCTTGCCGTAAACCATCCCTCCCACGCAGATTTTTCCCTTGCCATGGGCAGCGGACCGTTTGCCGAAGAGGGGCTTGACGCCCTTCTGGTCGACACGGGCGACTTTTACCTTGCCAAGATACTCACGCCAAAGGGCGAGGCATATTTTGCACAGGCAGGTTTTGATAAAATTGCAGACACGGACAAGAGCCTTGAAAAGATCGAAGAATTAAAGGCTGCAGCCGAAGCTTCAATGGGTCCCGTGAAGGTATTCACCGACAAACTTGCCGAAAAAACCATCCTTGATCTCCACTCTGCACCCTTCTGGGATGACCTCGCCTTTACCTGTATCAACTGCGGCACCTGCACCTTTGTCTGCCCCACCTGCTGGTGCTTTGACATCCAGGATGAGGCGAAGGGAAAATCTGCCGCAAGATTCCGCAACTGGGACACCTGCATGTCACCACTTTTCACCATGCACGGGTCAGGCCACAATCCCAGGGGGGAAAAGACCCAGAGGGTTCGCCAGCGGTTCATGCACAAGCTCAAGTACTTTGTTGACAAGTATGAACAGGGCACCATGTGTGTGGGGTGCGGAAGGTGTGTGGAAAAATGCCCCGTCAACATCGACATACGCCTGATCTGCAACAAAATGAACTCCTATCAGCCGCAGAAATAAAAGAATTGGAGGAAAAATGGATAATCCATATAGACCTTATCCCGTACGCATAGATGATATAGAGGTCGCAACCGTTGATAAGTCGCTCAAAACGTTCAAGTTTGTTTTTTTAAACAAGGACGACGAAGAGAAGTTCTCCCACCGGGCCGGTCAGTTTGCCGAACTCTCCATTCCCGGTAAGGGTGAAATCCCCATCGGGATCGCCTCTTCACCCACGGAAAAAGGCTACGTCAAATTCACTGTGTTTAAGACCGGGGTTGTCACCTCATATCTCCACAACATGAAGGTCGGTGACATCATGGGCATCAGGGGCCCCCTGGGCAATTCCTATCCCTGGGATAAGCTTGAAGGAAAGAACATCGTGATCATCGGCGGAGGGTTCGCCTTTACCACCCTTCGAGCATCCATAATCTATATGCTGGACCCTGTCAATCGGTCAAAATTCGGCAATATCGATGTGGTGTACGGTGCAAGGTCACCTGGTATGCTTCTCTACCGGGACGAGCTTTTTGAGTGGGAACGAAGGGACGACATCAACATGCACATCACCGTTGACGGAACCGATGATCCAGACTGGGGTTACAACGTTGGGTTTGTGCCAACCATTGTGGAACAAAAGGCACCCAGGGCAACGCCCGACACCTATGCAATAGTGTGCGGGCCGCCCATCATGATCAAATTCACCCAGCCCGCCCTTGAGAAGCTGGGGTATGGGGATGAACAGATCATCATGTCCCTTGAAAATCGAATGAAATGCGGCATCGGTATGTGCGGCCGGTGCAATATCGGTAAAGAGCTGGTTTGCAAGGACGGACCTGTTTTTACTCTTAGGGAGCTCAATCTCACCCCCAGGGAATATTAACATTCTTTTTTTGCAAATGAACTCAATCTTTGATATTGACAATAGAGTGCCGGTAGTCTATTGTCATTACTTAAATTCTAAAGATGACGGCAAGTCTTGCTTATGGAAAACATTTTATTTTTTACAGGAGGTAGTTAATGGCAACAGTAGAAGTTAATGGAAAAACATTCGAGATTGATGAAGATGGATTTCTGCTTGACTATAAAACTTTTAGCAAAGAGTGGGTTGAGTATGTTCGTCAGCAGGAAGGTATTGAGGAGTTGAACGATGAGCACTGGAAGGTGGTAAACGTTCTCCAGGATTACTATGAGAAAAACGGTATTGCCCCCATGGTAAGGGTTCTTTCCAAACTTACCAAGTTCAAACTCAAGCACATCTATGAGCTGTTCCCCTCAGGACCGGGTAAGGGTGCCTGTAAGATGGCCGGCCTTCCCAAACCAACTGGATGTGTATAAAACAATAGTATTGATCTGATATATTCAAGATCGTTAAAAGGCCCTGCACTTTTGTGCAGGGCCTTTTTTCTAATTTATGAATTCAGCAGCGACTCTGAAACTAATAGTTTGTCCAACTATTAGTTTCCAAGCCACATTAGGAGGCAACTTAGGATGGATGCGGTTGACAAAAAAATCATCAACAGAATCCAGGATCTGTTCCCCATTGAACAAAGACCCTTCAGAATTATTGCACAGGAACTTGGCCTTGAAGAGGCAGACGTCATCTCCCGGGTCAAACAGCTTAAAGAAAAGGGAATTATCCGGCGGATCGGCGGCAATTTCAGCCCTGACAGGCTTGGATTTTTTTCGACACTTTGTGCTGCAAGTGTGGCCGAGGAAAAAATAGAACTTTTCACCCGAACGGTAAATGCCTACCCCGGCGTCACCCACAACTATATGCGGGATCACAGCTACAATGTATGGTTCACCTTTATCGCCCCTGAATGGGCGATCATTGAGGAGAACCTCAAAAAGATTTCCCAGGACACCGGGGTTGAAGATATTCTCAACCTTCCTGCCACCCATATGTTCAAGATCAGTGCCAAATTCAAGGTATGAAACCGGTCCGGGCGGCCCTTGCCATCCAGAGATCCATTCCGGGCGATGTTAAGGCCAACCTTGACGCCTGCCTTACACTTACCCGCACGGCAGCCCAAAACGGGGCGAAGGTCATCATTTTCCCCGAACTGAACCTCACCGGCTACACCCTTGACAATCGCCTCATCCCAGCCGCATCAACCATTCCCGGTCCCCTGACCGACGCCCTCTTAAACGCAAGCGCCAACAACAAAATCACCATCCTTGCAGGTATGGCACAAAGGGATAACGACCTCGTGTTTTGCACCCATGTGGCTGCCATGACCGATAAAACACTTGGGTTCTACCAGAAACTCCACATTCCACCGCCGGAAAGAAAAATTTTCACTCCTGGAAATTCCGTCACCACCTTTACCACAGAATTTGCGAACTTTGGCATTCAGCTATGCTACGATGCACATTTCCCGGAACTTTCCACCCGCATGGCCCTGAAGGGAGCTGAGATTCTTTTTTTCCCCCATGCTTCCCCCAGGGGAAATCCCGAGGCAAAACTTGCCTCCTGGCTCCGCCATTTAACGGCAAGGGCATTTGACAACTCAGTTTTTGTGCTTGCGTGCAATCAGGTGGGCACCCACGCCAATGGCCGCAGCTTTCCAGGCGTCGCCGTTGCCATCGGCCCGGATGGAAATATCATCGCCCATCTTCTTGCAGCCGAAGATGAGCTGTTGATTGTAGATCTTGACAGCGACCTCATCAAACAGATCAAAAGCCACAGGATGCGTTATTTTCTGCCCAGCCGACGAAAGGACCTGGGGCTGTTGTAATGTAATGTTATTGTGAAATCTTCTGGCGCCTGGATTGGATATAGGCGTTTTTCATGGCAATATAGGGATCCACTGCCGCCTCATTAAAAGACTCATAAAAGCCAAGGCGGAGGGAAAGCCCATTGACCGATTCAAAAGCTTTGAGCCCCAGAGATGCCTCGTAAGGGGTAACATAGCTCAAAGGGGTAATAAACCAGTCTCCTACATCACCAACAAGATCCCTCAAGGTAGTGGGGCCTAAAATGGGAAGAACGATATAGAACCCCTCTTTTATCCTGCAGACGCCAAAGGTCTGCCCCAGATCTTCTTTTGAGTTTTTCAGATTAAAATGATCCTGTGCCACAGGGAAAAAACCTAACAGTCCCAGGGTTGAGTTGACCGTAAAGATACCCAACTCAGAACCCGCACCTTTTAGTTTTCCCTGGAAAAGAGAGTTCACAAACCTCACTGGAAACATGAGATTGTAAAACATGTTATCGATACCAACCCTGACCGGTTGGGGAACTACACGGCCATAACCTTTTGCCACGGGTTTAAACACCCAGAAATAGGCCTTGTCATTGAACCTGTACATGAGCTTGTTGAATCCCAGGATGGGATCTGGCACGGATTTTTCTTCATCTGCCTGGGTGTAATCCTCAAAAAGATCCCCCATATCCTGATCATCTTCCTCATCATATCCCTGGTCGTGAACCTGGTCCACAACCAGAGATTGATCCTTATCCCAATCTTTATCCTGGGCCCATGCAGGCGGCAATGCCAGGACAAGGATCAAAAGGGTAAAAAAGAAAATTCTCATCAGTTTAGCTTTTCCTTGAGCTCTGCGATCATTTTTTGAGGGGAGTCCATGAATCTTGCCTTATACTGTTCCCGGTAATTTGACACCATGCTCACATTTTCGATAATCACATCATACACCTTCCAGGTGTTATTTTTTTCGAGCATCCTGTAGACCACCGGAGTCTTGGTTCCGTTATGGGTCACAATACTTTCAATGTCCGCCCGCTTAACACCTGAACTTGTGGACTGAAGCATTTTTGTCTCTCCAAAATCAATGACCACATTGCTGAAGTCTTGGCCCTCCATTTGGGAAAAATAGCTGTTTGCCACTACATGGGAAAAGAGATCGATAAATTCGTTGCGTTCGGCCCTGTTAAATCTTCGCCAGTTGCTGCCAAGGGCACCCATTGTGAGACTCGGGAAATCAAACACCTCGGCGGCTATTTCAAACAGACGCTGGTTTCTCTGATCCAACGCTTCCTGGACTGGCTCAACCGATTGATTCAGAATAATGATTGCATTATCAATGCTACGTTTTAAAACAGCTCCAGGCGACTCTTCAGCTCCAGCAGCAGTCACCCCTGTATAGATCAAGGCCAAGACTATTAAACTTACAAACAAACTCTTTCTGAACATTTCAACTCCCCCGTGTTTTATCATTGCGCACAATCTTTAGCGGAAAAAACATACTTGCTTACCAGGGATTCGAGATCCAGGGCTGATTCTGTGTTAAAAATAATTGCACCAGGGTTAAGGATTTCATCAGAAGCCCCTTGAGAAAGACTGATATATTTATCGCCTATAATTCCCGAAGTCTTTATAGAGGCGATAACATCCTCGCTCAGTAGAATTTTATCATCGAGGTTCATTTCAATCTTTGCCACAAAACGTTCCCTGTCAAGAACTATTGAAGAGACCTGACCAACCCCAACACCTGCCATTTCAATATCTGCACCAACCTTGAGACCTGCCACAGAGCTGAAATATGCATTAATAGTATAGCGATCTTTTTGGTTAAGTCTCAACCCGCCAAGTTCCACAACAACATATGCGCAACATGCAAGCCCGATTATCACAAAGAACCCCACATAAAGTTCTATGTTCTTTTTTTTCATCGTTTTTCGCTCCTCATCCTTATGCTCATCCTTTGCTCGTCCATTCTTCGTCAACCCCCCGGCCGTTGATAAAGGAACTCACCTCTTCCAAGTTAGATCCCAATATCTCGTCCGGACTTCCCTGGAAAATAATTTTACCCCTGTCAATCATTGCTACCCGCTGGGCAATTTTGAATATACCGGGAATCTCGTGACTCACCACAACGGCTGTAAATCCGAACCTCTGCTGGTACTCTTGAATCATGCCATGGACCGCATTCTTTCTCACCGGATCAAGTCCGGTTGTAGGTTCATCAAACAGCACCACATCTGGTTCGGTCACAAGGGCCCTCGCAAGGGCCACACGCTTTTTCATTCCTCCAGAAAGCTCGGCGGGATAGCGACCCTCAATACCGGAAATCTCAAGCTGCTCCATTCTTGCAAGCACCCGTTCCCTTGTCTCCCGCCTGGAAAGGGCAAGCCCCTCAGTCAAGGGAAGGGCTATGTTTTCAAACACATTCAACGAGTCAAAAAGGGCGTTATCCTGGAACATATAGCTAGTTTTGTTCCTAAACCGCCTTATGGAATGTCTGTCCATGGCGGACAGCTCCTCGCCCCCCATGATGATGGAACCTGAATCCTGGGCTTCAAGACCAATGATATGCTTTAAAAGAACACTTTTTCCGCACCCGCTCTTTCCAATCACAACGGTGATCTCTCCTTCGTAGATAGAGAGATTCACCCCCCGCATCACATGATTTGAGCCAAAACTCTTCCTGACATCCTTAAATTCTATAAACGGCTTTACCATGACACCCCGTTAATATTAGAGCAGCAAATAGGTTATGATGTAATCACACACAAGAACGAGGACACAGGAATTAACAACGGCCGTTGTGGTGGACGAACTCACCCCCTTGGCACCAAACCCTCCCTGGGGGTTTAAGTGTGTAAAATATCCCCGGCTGCAACACACTGTAGTCACCACCAGGGAAAAAACAAGAGCCTTCACAAATCCGCCGGTCACATCCGTCATTAAAACGCTCTCCTTTACCCGATAAATATAAATAGCCGGGTTGATCCCCAGCAGGAGAGAACCTGTCAGATAACCGCCAAAGATCCCGATCAAATCAAAAAGAGCGGTTAAAAGGGGAAAACTGATCACTGCCGCAATGATTCTTGGTGTAAACAGATACCTGACAGGATTGATGTTCATTGTGTCAAGGGCATCTATCTGCTGGGAAATACGCATGACGCCAATCTCTGCCGCCATAGCAGAACCGGCCCTTGCTGTTACCATAATGGCCGTCAGTACAGGACCAAGTTCCCGGATAAGGGTAAGGGCCACGGCGGAACCCAGCATCCCTTCACTGCCGAAACGGACAAGGGTATAGTATCCCTGAAGTCCCAGCACCATACCGGTAAAAAGCCCGGTCAAGAGGATCACCACCATGGATCGCATGCCTATGAACCAGACATGTTCTATAATTTTTGACAGCTGAAACGGTGGTATGAAAATCTGAGTCATACCTTGTAATAAGAAAAGCCAGACCCTTCCTACACCCTGAACAGTATTCAGAACAGATGAACCGAGGGCCTCAATCCTGCCTGTAAATTTACTAATTAATTTCAATAGTTTTTTCCTGCCAGTTCCACCCCTTTGGGGTTTTCATAGTATAGTAATGGGCTATTGTTCGACGGGTCTTTGAATGTGGACGGCTTATTTAGCCTTTAAAAAAATACTTCGTTATATAGCAGATCCACCCATAAATTAAAAGGACATAATGTTTTCATTCCATTCCCTAGGGTTACCCTTATCAAAACGAGAAAGGTCGGGAAATATTGCAATATCCCTTTCTGGTTTCCAATGTTCCGTTAGGGGTAACTGTCTGACGCCTTTAGAGTAAAACCAAAACAAAAAATATTGACCAGGCACCGCAATTGTATTTTTCCATTGACACCGCCTGTGTTTTGGAATACGTATCGAAAATTAAACACATACATCAGGTACAATCGCACCTGCAAGCCTGATCTATCAATAGAAATAAAACTTTCAATAGAAATAAAACTTTAATACGGATTAAAAAAATGGCCCGTAAAATAACCCTGAGCATACCGGACCTGCTCCACGAGAAACTGGAAGAGTGGCGACAGTCGTTTAACCTTTCAAAAATGTTCCAGGATGCCCTGGCCGAGGCTATCCTCAAAAAGGAAGAATTCCAGCGTCGCTTCCAGGAGGACACCTCCATGGCCGAAACCATTGAGCGTCTCAGGCGGGAAAAGAAAATATCCGAGGGTAATTTTCTTGAAAACGGCAGGGTTGAAGGTTTCCAATGGGCAAAAAGTGCCCATTATGACGACCTTATGTATGCTCTGACATTTGACTCAGTGACGGCCCTTGCCGCTGATGAGCGCCTTGTCCAAAACTTTTCCCAGGATATGGACATGGAAAAAGATCAGCTCACTGACAGACACACACGCCTCTTCATCCAGGGGTGGCAAAGGGGAATCAACGAATTCTGGAACGCAATAAAGGAGAAGCTTTAAATGAAACCCTCAGCAGTACTGGGTATCGATATAGGATCAGTATCCGTCTCCATCGTTTTCATGGGGCAAAACAGGAAAATTTTTTATTCCGCCACAGCTTTCCACCATGGTGATCTGGAAGCTGCCCTTAAAAAAACCCTTGAGAGCGTTGATCTTTCAAAGGTAGCCATCATTTCCGCAACCTCGTCCACACCCCACTCTATAAGGCGGGATGTGGAGATTGATGACCAGGTAGCCCTTATTGGAGCGGCCAGGCATATTCACGGCAAAACAGGCTCCATCCTCAACGTTGGCGGTGAAAAATTTTCCCTGAGTCTCTTTGATAAAAATGGCAACTATTCAGGCTCAAGATCAAACACATCCTGTGCAGCAGGAACCGGGAGTTTTCTTGATCAGCAGGCCCGCAGATTAGAGCTTGAAACGGCCGAGCAACTGAGCCTTGCTGCAACCGGAAATAAAGATTCCATACCCGAAATTGCAACCCGTTGTGCTGTATTCGCAAAAACAGACCTGATCCATGCCCAACAGCAGGGTTTTTCCATAGGCCAGATTTCAGAGGGTCTCTGCCAGGGTCTTGCCAGGAACATCTTCAACACGGTCTTCACCATGGGTGACATCCGGACACCCGTGGTGTTTTGCGGTGGGGTTTCCAAAAACAAATCGGTCCGATCACATCTATCAGCACTCATCCATACCCCCCTTGTGTGTGATGAAAATTCCCACCTTTACGGTGCCATCGGAGCTGCCCTAGCCGGGCTTGAAAAGGCAGATTTGATTGGAAAAAACAACAGACCCTACACCGGGATTTCGGACATTTTTGTTCAGTCAACAGGAACGGACCACAACACATACCCACCCCTGGATCTAACCCTTTCAAACTATCCGGATTTTAAAAGCTGGCACAGTTCTGTAGCAAACGGGGTTGAAATCGACATTTATGTGGATCCAGCGACCATGGAGATTCGACAGGGTTTTATCGGCATGGATGTGGGTTCCACAAGCACCAAGGCAGTTCTGATAACTGAGAGGGGAGACGTACTTGCCGGATTTTACACAAGAACCGCTTCAAAACCCGTAAACGCAGTTCAAAAAATCATACGGGCCATGGACAGATTCATTAACGACCACGGCCTTTCCATCAACATACTCGGGTGCGGCACCACAGGTTCCGGAAGAAAATTGTCCGGCAGCATCATGAATGCCGAGCTTATTCTGGATGAGATCACGGCCCATGCAAGGGCTGCCCATGAACTAAACCCCAAAGTCGATACCATCATCGAAATAGGAGGCCAGGACGCCAAGTTTACCACCATGAAAAACGGCATGGTCACCTCCTCTTTCATGAATACGGTATGTGCCGCAGGAACAGGCAGTTTCATCGAAGAGCAGGCAGCCAAACTCGGGTGCCCCCTTGACCAATACTCAAAAAGGACCAGGGGAGTAGCTTCTCCCATCTCAAGCGATCGCTGCACTGTTTTCATGGAACGGGACATGAACCACTTTTTATCCGAAGGGTATAATGTGGACCAGGTCCTGGCCTCGGCCCTTCACTCGGTTAGGGACAACTACCTGACCAAAGTTGCATCAATTGCCAAGATCGGCAGCACAGTCCTGTTCCAGGGTGCCACGGCAAAGAACCGGGCTTTGGTTGCCGCCTTTGAGCAGAAGCTTAAAAAACCGATCCACGTCTCCAGGTACTGCCATCTCACAGGGGCCCTTGGGGTTGCCTTGACCCTCAAGGACAGTATGAAGGCTCAAAGCCTGAACAATCAAGATCAGGTCAATCACACTCCAGCAGATGAAAATTCCATAAACAGGCTAACTCCGATCAATGTAAAGAAATTCAGGGGTTTTGACCTGTGGAAGACCCCCATCCCCATCCGCCAGGAGACCTGCAGACTGTGCATGAACCACTGCAAAATCACCATAGCCGACATCAACGATGAAACTGCGGCCTTTGGTTTTTTGTGCGGCAGGAACTACAAGGACGATCATTATGTAGCAAAGAAAAAACATTTTCATATGATTCGGTCCAGAAAAAAAGCATTTGAAATTCCGGAAATTCCAACTCCTGACTCTGGGTTAACCCTGGGAATTCCTGCGGGTCTACACCTTGTGGAAGACCTTGAGATGTGGCAATTATTTTTCGGACTTTTAAACATCAAGACAGTCACAAGCAAAGGGTTCAGGGATGATATTACCCTTGGACGAAACGTTGCCAATGCCGAGTTCTGCACCCCAATGACTGCCATGCACGGCCATGTGGCCCATTTGCTGACCAAGGCGGACTACATCTTTCTGCCCTTTTACTTTGAAGATAAAGACAAGGCGGAAAACGAAAAAACAGCAAGACGTCAGTACTGCTACTACACCCAGTTTCTTCCAAGCGTTATGGCAAACATTGCCGGTATGGACAGAAACCGGCTTGTCTCACCTGTAATAAAGTATCTCTATACGAGCTTTCACACAAAGCTTGAGCTTTACAAGGTCCTTAAAAGAATTTCACCCAAAAGGATCAGCTTTTTTGATATCTCGTCGGCCTTTGATCGAGCCCTTGAGTGGAAGAAAACAGCCGGAACCTCCCTGAAAAAAATCTATTCCCTGGATAGTGCCAAGGGTTCCGACATCGACGTACTCCTTGTTGGAAGACCTTATACAGTGCTTTCAGATTCACTCAACGCAAAGATCCCCGACATTTTTTCGTCGCTTAAGGTCAACCTCTTTTTCCAGGATATGCTCGACCTTGACAAGGTGGATATCAGCTCCATTGCCCCGCTGCTGGGTGAGATCCACTGGAAACATGCGGCGACTGTCCTGAGGGCAACCCTGGCCGCCGCCAGGACCGACAATTTATACCCGGTGTTTGTCACCTCGTTCAAGTGTTCACCCGATTCGTTTACCGTTGATTATTTTAAACAGATCATGGAGGCCCATGACAAGCCCTACCTGGTGCTGGAACTCGACGAGCACGATTCAAGCGTAGGGTATGAAACCCGCATCGAGGCGGGCATCCGGGCCTTTAGAAACCACAACCTCCACGGCACACGGACTGGGGATATCAAACTTGCTCCCATGAACCCGGATATCATGGATAAGCCCGGCAGCAAGACCCTTGTGGTTCCGAACTGGGACCAGATAACCGGGACATTTCTCGCTGCCACCTTAAGGGGCGAAGGAATAAAGGCTGTTTTGATGGACGAAACAGAGGCGACCATCAAACAGAGCCTTGCAACTAACACTGGCCAGTGCATTCCTTTGAATGCCATTGCAAGCGGGTACATCAAAACCATCCAAAACCATGGTCTTAATCCGGCCGACACCCTTTTATGGATGAGCAAATCCGATATAGCCTGCAACATAAAGATGTACTCCCACCATATCAAGACCATCCTGAACCGGGCTGGCAACGGTATGGAAAAGGCAGGGGTCTTCAGGGGTGAACTCTCATTTATGGATATCGGCATCAAGGCAGGGATTAACTGCTACTTTGCCCATATGTTCGCAGGTCTGTTGACAAGTATAGGCTGTAAAATGAGGCCCTATGAAGTTGTCAAAGGTGCAACAGACCTAGCCATTTCAAAGGCGGTTAAAATTGTGACAATGGCCTTTGAGGGAGGACGGACAAAAGAAGACGCCCTGAAAGAAGCCATGGATCTCATGTCCCGGGTGGAACTAAAAAAAGGCATGGAAAAGGTGCAGCGCCCGAAAGTTGCTATTTTTGGAGACTTCTACGTCAGGGACAACAGTGTCATGAACCAGGGTCTTGTCCGGTACATCGAGGCAAACGGCGGTGAAGTCGTTACAACCCCCTACTACAGGTTTGCCAAGATGATCGCCCACCCCTATTTTAAAAAATGGTTTAATGAGGGAAAATACATGAACCTGATCTCCGGCGGGGCATTACTTGCCACCATGAAGAAATTGGAGAAACGGTATTACCGCTACTTTCAACCACTTTTAAACGAACCTGAAATGGAGTACACCGACTCTTTTGAAAAGGTGCTTGATGAATATGGCGTCCTGCCCGAACATACAGGTGAATCAATGGACAACCTCCTGAAGATCCACTACATCACAAAAGAACACCCGGATCTTGCCCTGTTTGTCCAGACGAATCCATCCTACTGCTGCCCGGGGCTCGTAACCGAGGCCATGGCCTCGGCCATTGAGAAAAAAACGGGTGTCCCGGTTCTGAGCCTGACCTATGATGCCCTTGGGGGGAATAAAAACCAGATAATCGTCCCGTTTCTTGCCTATTCAAAAAAGGGGGGTTACTCCCAGGCCTTTAAAAAATCGGTATAGGCTTTTTATATCTCAAAAAAAACAGTACCGTTCTGACCCCTTTCCACTGCTGATTCCCAGGGCAATATAAGAGTTGCACTGGGAATCAGCCAGCAAGCTGGAACAAATTACATTTGGTATCATAAAAGAATCAAAGTCGAACTGAGTCCTCCACCATTTTCGTTACAACTTCATTTTCGAAATTG
>Ga0265295_1003305_pt1 | contig 23726 bp, 22 predicted proteins | sample Munlansysbiofilm_FD_192503 | JGI IMG/M metagenome (GOLD analysis project Ga0265295, IMG submission 192503) | Leachate microbial communities from a municipal landfill in Southern Ontario, Canada - Methane capture system biofilm | ecosystem: Engineered > Solid waste > Landfill > Unclassified ...
AGGCAGCCAAGGCGCGGGCACGAGGATATCGCAACCCCAAGAATCTGATTACCATGGCCTACATCATTGCAGGCAAGCTCAGATTCAACTCGCTATACCCTCAACCCACTTGAAACGACGAGGAACCGAAGAAGATGGCTGGCAGATTCTGAAGGAACAGTTCCCTAGTCTGGCTCAGTTGGATGTTGAGCGGTTCTGTTACGAGCTGGACGATGCGGTGCCGGATGTGAAGGAATTGGTCAGTTCCATATTTTCGAAGGCTTGAGGGGGAGGTCGGATGCTTGCTTCCAGTGCTGGTACCAAGACGCGGGTACTGATTGTTGATGACTCTTCCTTTATGCGGATGGCGATCCGGGGGATACTGTCAAAAGAACCGAGTATCGACATCGTCGGTACTGCCAGTGACGGCGCCGAAGGGGTGGAAAAGGCAATCGCCCTTAAGCCGGATTTGATTACGATGGACATTGAGATGCCCCGACTGGATGGCATTTCAGCACTTAAACAGATCATGGCCAAGGCGCCCACCAAGGTGCTGATGGTTTCCACGCTGACCAATGAAGGGGCGCGGGCCACCTTTGAGGCTCTGGATGCCGGCGCCATAGACTACATCCCGAAGAACATCACGGATTCCTCCGAGGCACAGCATGTTTTTCGGGAGGAGTTGCTCAAGAAGGTGCGTGAGGCCACCCGCTCTCGTTTTTTGCGGGCCGCTCCCGGTGTCGGCCCGACAGCCACGGCTCCGCGCCCGTCGCTGGGCACTGCACCGGCGCCCCGTCCGTCCGGCAGTTCCAGGATTCATGGCAAAAAGATCAGCTATGTCGGCATCGGTGCCTCCACCGGCGGTCCGGTTGCGCTGCAGGAGGTCATCTCCCGTATCCCGATGAACTTTCCCTACGGCATCGTGGTGGCGATCCATATGCCTAAGGCATTTACCGGCCCCTATGCCGAGCGGCTCAATGCCAAGTGCTCGATTACCGTCAAGGAAGCGGTGAACGGGGAACCGGTCAAGCCGGGTACGATCCTGATTGCGCCGGGTGGCATGCACACGCAGCTGGTGCGGGGGGCTGGCGGTCTGGTGGTCAAGACCGCGCCTACCAGCGATTACCCGCAGTATGTCTACATACCGTCGGTTGATCTGATGATTGGCTCCATGGCCGAGGCCTCGGCCGGCGCCATGTTGGGAGTGGTGTTGACCGGTATGGGCAATGACGGCTTTAAGGGGATGCAACAGCTGAAACAGAAGGGCGGCGTGACCATTGTGCAGGACGAGGCCACCTCAACCATCTACGGTATGCCCAAGGCCTGCGTGGACGGTGGTGTGGCCGATGAGGTGCTGCCGTTGGGCCAGATCGGTTATGAGATCGGCAAGTTCGCCGTGTGATGCTGGATAATCGGAACTAACCAAAAGGGCGACCCGAATCGGGTCGCCCTTTTTTAACGTTGTGCGTAGACCACCAGCCCTTTGCTGCTGCTGTCCACCCGGCAATTGGAATAGCCCAGCTTTTTAAGCCGTCGCAGGATGAAGAAAGCGGCAAGCTTGTGTACGCCCGGCAGCAGCAAAGGGAAATGATCGGTGGGCAGTGCGGTCGCGGCTTTCCAGGTAGCTTTGAAGGAATAGGTCGTCATTGTAGGCAAATCCCATGAAACGAGGATTTTTTCGTTCTGGGGCCGGCAAGCAAATGATGACGCGGAGGCGTACTTGTGTAGTACGCCGCACAAGGCATCATGCAGCTTGATGGGGACAGGGCGGAAAAAGATCGTTTCAGCTATGTTCTGACGTTGCGTGGAACTCCAGCTTCGGCCAATTCTCAATAGTGTTGTCCAGCCGCCACTGGCTGCCGGCCATGTAGGTCAGCTTGCCCTCGCCGTCGATGTACAGGTTCATCTTCTCCCGTTTTTCAAACTCTTCAACCAGTTTCTTGTCGCCGGTCACCCAGCGGGCCGTGGCATAGGCCACCGGTTCGTAGGCGATCTCCACGCTGTACTCGTATTTCAGGCGATGCAGCACCACATCGAACTGTAGGATACCCACCGCTCCCACCACCCATTCGGCACCAAACAGCGGCTTGAAGACCTGGGTGGTGCCCTCTTCAGCCAGTTGCACCAGTCCCTTTTCCAGCGCCTTTGATTTCATCGGGTTCAGGAGGCGCACCTTGCGGAAATGTTCCGGCGCAAAGCTGGGGATGCCGGTGAATTTCATATCCTCGCCCAGGGTGAAGGTGTCGCCGATCTTGATGGTGCCGTGGTTGTGGATGCCGATAATATCACCGGGGTAGGCCTCTTCCACGTTGGTCCGGTCCTGGGCCATGAAGATGGTGGCGTTGCTGATCTGCACATCGCGGCCCAGACGCAGGTGGCGCACCTTCATGCCGCGTTCGAAGCGGCCTGAGCAGATCCGGAAAAAGGCGATCCGGTCGCGGTGGGCCGGGTCCATGTTGGCCTGGATCTTAAAGACAAAGCCGGAGAACGGCTCTTCATAGGGTGAAACCATCCGTGAGACCGTGGCACGCTCACGAGGGTGGGGGGCGTATTCAACAAAGGTGTCCAGTAGTTGCTGCACACCAAAGGTGTTGATGGCGCTACCAAAAAAAACCGGGGTTTGGCGGCCGGCCAGGTATTCGTGCAGATCAAAGGGGTGGGCCGCCCCTTCCAGCAGTTCAACGTCGTTACGCAGCTCCTCAGCCTGTGTGCCGAGGATCTCATCCAGTTGGGGGTCATCAAGTCCCTTGACGGTCACGATCCGCCCCACGCCGTTCTGAGCCTCAGGGTCGAACAGCTGCACCTCTTTGTTGTAGAGGTGATAGGTGCCGCGGAAGCGTTTGCCCATGCCGATCGGCCAGGTGATCGGCGCGGTCTGCATCCCCAGGTTTTTCTCCACGTCGTCCAGCAGGTCCAGCGGTTCCTGACCTTCCCGGTCCAGCTTGTTCATGAAGGTCATGATCGGGGTATCCCGCAGGCGGCAGACATCCAGCAGCTTCCTGGTCTGGCTCTCCACCCCCTTGACGGCATCAATCACCATCAGGGCCGAGTCCACTGCGGTCAAGACCCGGTAAGTGTCTTCAGAAAAGTCGTTGTGGCCGGGGGTGTCCAGCAGGTTGACTTCGTAGCCGTCATAGGTGAACTTCATCACCGACGAGGTGACCGAGATGCCGCGCTGTTTTTCCAGTTCCATCCAGTCCGAGGTGGCGTGGCGCGCCGATTTGCGTGCGCGCACCTCACCAGCCTGCTGGATGGCGCCGCCGAACAGCAGCAGTTTTTCGGTGATGGTGGTCTTGCCGGCGTCCGGGTGGCTGATGATGGCGAAGGTGCGACGCTTGTCGACTTCGGTCTGGTTGTGCAGGCTGCTCACGTTACTGCTCCTTGAAGCAAACGGCGGGTAGCGCCCGCCGTAAGTATTATCCCTTGAAGATCAGGCGGTCAACACACCACCGGCCACCGCCGGCAATGGTAAGATAGAGGGCCATTCCCAGCAGGGCCAGGGTGAACTCGATGCCGTGGCCGCGCCCCGGCAGGCAGGAGCTGTTCATAAAAAAGCCGTGGGCCCAGTGAACCTTGTAGATGGCCACCGCCATCACCGAGGCGATGCCGGCTGCAGAAAAGCGGGTCAGAAAGCCGGTCAGCACGCCGATGCCGCCGCCGAATTCGGCGATGATCGCCAACAGGGTGAAGATCGGCGGGATACCCAGTCTCTGTTCAAAGCTGGCAAAGGTGCTGGTCAGGCCGCTGCCGCCAAACAGGCCGAACAGCTTTTGCGAGCCGTGGGCCATAAAGATCAAGCCCAGGGGGATACGGATTAACAGCGGCGCTATGGCGTCGGACAACTCAATGCCACCTCGGGCCATGGTATACCTCCGACATGAGTTAAATAAAAAGGGGACCAATGGTCCCCTGAGTGCCGATTTGGCGGGCGGCAGGAGACTCGAACTCCCGACCTTTGGCTTCGGAGGCCAACGCTCTATCCAACTGAGCTAACCGCCCGCGAACGATAACTTTTACACGAACGGTCTCGACAACTCAAGGGAAAAATCCTGTTCATCCGGCCAGCGCTTTGCTACTATCCTGACACTATGAAGATCATCGGCCTGACCGGCGGCATAGCCACGGGGAAAACAACCGTGGCCCGATTTTTGGAGGAACTGGGGGCGGTGGTGATTGACGCCGACCAGCTTGCCCGCGATGTCGTGGCGCCCGGATCGCCCGCTCTGGCCAAGATTGTGGAACTGTTTGGTTCTGCAGTGCTGGCACCGGATGGTAGCATTGATCGTCAGGCCGTACGTGGGCTGGTGTTTGGCGATCCGCTCAAGCGGAAACAGCTGGAGGCGATTATGCATCCGGCCATCAAGGTGGTATCGGAACAACGATTGGCAGCGGTCAAGGCACGTGGAGCCGCAGTGGCGGTCTATATGGCGCCGCTGCTGATCGAGGCGGGGGCTACCGATCGGGTGGATGAGATCTGGGTGGTGACGTTGCGGCCCGAAGTGCAGCTGGCACGATTGATGGCCCGTGACAACTGCAGCCGGGAACAGGCCGGTCAGATCATCGCCGCCCAGATGCCGCTGACGGAAAAGGAAGGTTACGGCGTGGTGGTGATCGATAACAGCGGCAGCCTTGAGACAACCCGTGAGCAGGTACGGGCAGCCTGGCAGCAAAGGATAGCAGTATGAGTGAAACATCTACCGTGATACGGCGTAAAGGCGCAGCCGCTGTGGCGGCCAGCCGTCCACTGGCGCTGTTTGCCACCGTTGCGTTGGGGGTTGAGGAGTTGACGGCTGGCGAATTGCAGCGTCTGGGAGCATCCGAGATCCAGGTTGTGCGGGGCGGGGTCAGCTTTGGCGGCGATCGCCGCATCCTGTACCGCAGTCTGCTGCGGCTGCGGACCGCCAGCCGGGTGCTGGTGCAGCTTGGCAGCTTTCCCTGTGCTTCGCCGCAGGAACTGTATGACGGCATCCGTGCGCTGTCCTGGACGGAGCTGCTAACCCCTGCCATGACCTTGGCGGTGGATTGCACCCTGCGGGATTCCGCCATCACGCACTCCCATTTTGCCGCCCTCAAGGCCAAGGATGCCATCGTCGACCTGCTGCGGGATACGACCGGCAGTCGTCCCAACATCGAGACCAAGGCGCCCGATCTGCGGGTCAATCTGCATATCGCCAAAAACAGGGCCACCGTGTCGCTGGACGCCAGCGGTGCACCGCTGGACCGTCGTGGCTGGCGGTTGGACCGCAACGACGCGCCGTTGCGGGAGACCCTGGCGGCGGCCATCATGTTGCATACCGGCTGGGACGGCTCGGTGCCGCTCCTGGACCCGATGTGCGGTTCTGGTACGTTACTCCTGGAAGGGGCCGCCATGGCGTTGGGACAGCCTGCCGGGGGCGGCCGGGAGTTTGGTCTGATGCGTTGGCGGGATTTCGACCGTCGCTTGTGGGAACGGTTGCTGCAGGAAGAACAGGCCGCCGCAGCCAGCAGTCTGACCGTGCCGGTGCTGGGCTTTGACCGGGATCCCAAGTCGATCATCGCCTGCCGTGAGAACGCCCGCCGGGCTGGCCTGGAGTATGCCATCTCCTTCGATCGGCGGCCATTTGAAGACACCGAGCCCTGTGGCCATCAAGGGGTGCTGGTGATGAACCCGCCCTACGGCGTGCGGATGGGAGACAAGTCAGAACTGGAAGGACTCTACCGCAAGATCGGTGAAGTCTTTAAGCGGCGCTTCACCGGCTGGACCGCCTATCTGTTGGCCGGCGACCTGGAATTGGCCCGGTTGGTGGGACTCAAACCCGCCCGGCGTTTTGTGCTGTTCAACGGACCGTTGGAGTGTCGTTTGCTGAAGTACGAACTGTACTAGATCCGTCGCCGTGCCGTGCAGAGGTTGCGCACCTGAAAACCGTCCAGTTTGGGCGGTTTTTTTGTTTGTGCCGTTCAGCTTAATCCACCGCTAAACTTGTCAACCCGGCTTTGAGCGGTATAGTTGTGCTAACAACTCTTCGGGAGGGCGCCATGAAAAAGGTAAGCATGATGGTACTGGTGTTGTTGTCAGCCGCCGGTATGGCCTGGGGGTTTGATGCCGGGTCCAGTTGCGTTGGCTGTCACAGCGACCGTGCCAAGCTGAAGGAGCTGGGTGCCGAGGCGATGTACCTCGATCCGGCTCAGGTGGATCGTGAGGTGGGGATGCAGGGCAAACCGACCTGCATCGATTGCCACCTGGGTGACCCCAAGGCCACTGACAAGGCCGCAGCCCACAAAGGGATGCTGGCGCCGTTCCTGGTGGCTGCCGGTAAGAACCATAAAGGGCAGGCCGTATCCCGTGAGGCTGTTGGCGCCCTGCAGCCGTTGGTACCGAAGGGTAGCGGGATGACCAGCATGGTCCCCAAGGGTGATCCCAAGAAACTGGAGGCGGCTGGCATTAAAAAGGTCGTTGGCATTCATTGGCATGACCGTGACCAAGAGACCTTGGCCTATGCCCCCAAGATAGCCCAGCAGACCTGTGGCCGTTGCCATGACAAGGCAGTTAAAGAGTACAACAGTTCAGCCAAGGGCTTGACCAAGAACCAGCGTGCCTTCCGCGACTGGTCAGAAAAACAGCCCGGCCCGCAGAACTGCGGTATGTGGCCCGGCCAGAATGAAGAGGGTATCCGGAGTCAAACCAGTGTGCCGTACAGCAAGGCGATGCATGGCGCCATGGAGCGCTCTTGCAACATGTGCCACGCATCCTGCAATGATTGTCACTACAAGCCGGTGGCCAATAAGGGCAGCCACTCCTTCGGCAAGCCGGACACCCCCAGCTGCTACGGCGGTGGCCGCGCCAGCATCTGTCATGCCGGTCCGATGGACCGTCGGCGTGGTGCAGGCTTTATGCGGGGCGAATACGCCTTCCCGGCCAATATGCCGCAGGGGGCCCATGTCAAGGCCGGTCTGGAGTGTCTGGACTGCCACAAACCGGTCAATCATCAATTTGGTCACCTGGCGGCTGATGATGCGCGTACGTCCTGTGCCAACTGCCATGGCCTGATTGTGAAGGCGGTGCAGGGCTCGTCTCACGGTAAAGTTGATTGCGCTTCCTGCCATGTCACCGTATCCGGCGCCTATCAGTACACCTTCTGGGGGCAGGGGCACTACTACGGCGTGGAAACCCCCTATGGCAAGCATAAAGAATATTACGGCACCCGCGACCTGCCGACCATCATCAAAAATGCCGCTGGTCGCTATATCCCGGTCAAGCCGTACCCGATGGCGGTGCTGAATCAGACCAAGGAGCTGGGCCCCACCGGACTACTGTTCCGGGCGATACCACAACGGACCGTACCGGGTAATCCGCGCATCGGTGAACCGGTCACCTTTGAGGTGGCGCGATCCGCCACCGATGTCAACGATGCCCTGATTGTCGTTGGTACCCGCAATGACCTGCCCAGCGGCAACAAGGCGATCCTCTGGATCCAGATGGACAAGCTGAGCCACGCCATGGGCAAGCCGCGCACCTGTGGCAGCTGTCATGACACCAAGGCCCAGGTCGGTAAGTCGGTGTGGCGTTTCTTTGAGGATCGTGATGTGACCAAGCCATTTGCGGGTAGCTATACGCTGACGGCCGACAAGAATGGCATCCGTTTCAGCAACGTGGCCTGGGAACAGCCGTCACTGGCGGCCAACCGCAAGTTGGAGGATATCGCCCCCTTTGCGGTGCTGCCCACCATGGCCTGGGATGTGAAGGGGATCAACTTTGAGTTGCCGTACAACAAGAAGCGGACCGATGCTGCCCGTAAGGATCTGGAGCGCTTCCTGGCAGAGCTGGACAAGCGTAAGGACGATCCGCGTGCAGCGGAGATTCGTGCCGTGGCCCACCACAACCTAGCCATGGCCAAGCAGATGGTGAAGGCGAAAAAGTAGTCTTCGTGCTACCAGAACAGCAAACGGCCACCCTGTTTTCAGGGTGGCCGTTTTGCTAGGAGACGAGATCTAAGAACGGTCTATTTGACCAGCTTGTGGCAGAACAGGCAGCGATGCTTGGGCGGGTGGTTGGGCGGCAGCTCAACACCGTACTGTTGGTGGCAGGGCTCGCAAAGCTGTTCGGCATCCTTCTTGGCTGGCTTGAAAAAGGCCTTCTTGAAGATTGAGGCGTCGGGGCCGGGGGCGTTTTTGTAGGCCTCCTGGTAGACCGGGTTATGGATCGGGTTATTGGGCACCGGCGTGGTCTTTTCCTTGCCCGAAATGGCGATGAAGGTGCCCACCACCACTACGATCAGGGCGATGAACAGCCAGTCCCGTTTTTCAATCTTCATGGATTAATCCTTTATAAAGCTGAAGTAAACGATCACGCCGCCGATGCCCAGACCGAAGCCGACAAAGGGCAGGATGGTTTTCATGGTCAGCTCTTCATCGGGTGCCGGCATGGCAAAGCGCACCATCACAATCAGCGCCAGCAGGAAAAAGACCGTCAGTAGCACGGTCTTGGAACGCTTGTAGATGCCGAAAAAGATCAGGCCGAAGGTGATTAGCAGAAAGACCCAGTTGCTGAAGATCTGCTGCAGGGTCAGGTTCTGGATGGTGGTCATCAGGTTCTGGGTCTCAAAGGGACGCAGCGCCTCGGTGGTCTTTTCCAGCAATTCCTGCTTTTCCATGGAGCCTCCCGCTGAAAAGAATCGCGCCATGCTAGATCAAAACCGCTGATCAGGCAAGGGGAGATCAGCTAGCTGATGAAATCCATTACCTTGTCCAGAAACGACTTTTTCATCGGATGGGCGTCTTCGCCGCTGATCTTGGCGAACTCCTCCAACAGATCCTTCTGTTTTTTGTTCAGATTGGTGGGAGTTTCCACCTTGACAATCACCAGCTGGTCGCCGCGACCGTAGCCCTGCAGGGAGGGGATCCCCTTGCCACGCAGGCGGTAGATCTTGCCGGACTGGGTGCCGTCAGGGATCTTCATCGCCACCTTGCCGTCCAGGGTCGGCACCTCGATCTCGCAGCCCAGGGCTGCCTGGGCAAAGCTGATCGGGATTTCGCAGATCACATTGTCATCCTCCCGCTGGAACAGCGGGTGTTCCTTGACGCTGATCGCCACATACAGGTCACCGTTGGGACCGCCTTTGACTCCCTGGCCGCCTTCGCCGGACAGCTTGAGGCGGGAACCGGTCTCGACGCCGCCCGGCACCTTGACCGAAAGGGTCTTGGTGTCCTTGACGCCGCCGCGGCCCTTGCACTCGGGGCAGGGATCATCCACCACCTTGCCCTCGCCGTTGCACTGGCCACAGGTCTTGCTGACGCTGAAAAAACCCTGCTGATAACGCACCTGTCCGGCACCACGGCAGGTGGGGCAGATCTTGGGCTCAGTGCCTGGCTTGGCGCCAGAGCCGTTGCAGGCACTGCAGCGCTTGGCGTAAGGCACCTCGATCTTCTGTTCGCAGCCGAAGGCCGCCTGCTCAAAGCTGATCTCCAGGTTGTAGAGCAGATCGTCGCCCCGCCGCCCCTGGGTGCGGCGACCGGCGCCGCCACCGAAGATGTCGCCGAAGATGTCGTTGAAGATGTCGCCAAAGGGGGAGTTGGCCCCGAAGCCGCCAAAGCCGCCGCCACCAAAGCCGTTGCCGGACATGCCGGCATGGCCAAACTGGTCGTACTGGGCTCGCTTCTGGGCGTCGGAGAGCACCTCGTAGGCCTCGGTGGCCTCCTTGAATTTCTCCTCAGCCTCTTTGTCACCCTGGTTCTTGTCGGGGTGGTGCTGGATGGCCAGCTTGCGGAAGGCCTTCTTGATCTCGGTCTCTGAGGCGTTTTTGTGAACGCCTAAAACCTCGTAGTAGTCTCGTTTTTCGCCGTTTGCCACGGGTAAGGTTCCTTGTGGGTGGTTGTATACAGGTGTAGGGGCGGTCCTTCGACCGCCCCTACCGGTGTACGCATGCTCGTACTGGAATCGTTACTTCTTGTCGTCCTGCACTTCCTCGAAGTCCGCATCCACCACCTTGTCGTCCTTGGGCTTGGCCTCGCCTGCCTGCTGACCGGCCTCAGTCCCGCCACCCTCGGCACCAGCTTCAGTCTGAGCCTTGGCGTACATCGCCTCGGCCAGTTTGTGGGCTGCCTGGGCCAGCTCATCGGTGGCCTTCTTGATCGCCTCGGCGTCTTCACCATCCATCACTTTTTTAAGGTCGGCGATCTTGTTCTCGATGTTCCCCTTGTCAACGGCATCGACCTTGTCCCCAACCTCTTTGAGGGATTTTTCGGTGCTGTAGATCATCGAATCAGCCTGGTTGCGGGCCTCAATCGCCTCGCGTTTCGCCTTGTCCTCGGCGGCATGGGCCTCGGCATCCTTGACCATCTTCTCGATCTCATCCTTGGAGAGGCCGGAAGAGGCGGTGATCCGGATCGACTGCTCCTTACCGGTGCCCAGATCCTTGGCCGAGACATGCACGATGCCGTTGGCGTCGATGTCGAAGGTCACCTCGATCTGGGGCACACCGCGCGGTGCCGGCGGCAGGCCGGTCAGCTCAAAGTTGCCCAGGGTCTTGTTGTCGCGGGCCATCTCGCGCTCACCCTGCAGGACGTGAATCGACACGGCCGGCTGGTTGTCGGCGGCGGTGGAGAACACCTGGGACTTGCGACAGGGGATGGTGGTGTTCTTCTCGATCAGTCTGGTCAGTACGCCACCCAGGGTCTCGATACCCAGCGAGAGCGGGGTCACATCCAACAGCAGCACGTCCTTGACGTCGCCCTTCAGCACGCCGCCCTGGATGGAGGCGCCGATCGCCACCACTTCATCCGGGTTGACGCCCTTGTTGGGGGTCTTGCCGAAGATATCCTGCACCCGCTGCACAACCGCCGGCATGCGGGTCATACCGCCCACCAGGATCACTTCGTCGATCTCGGAGGCCGACAGGCCGGCATCCTTCATGGCGGTACGGCAGGGGCCTTCCAGTCTGCGCAACAGATCATCGCACAGCGATTCCAGTTTGGCGCGGGACAGCTTCAGGTTGAGGTGCTTTGGCCCGCTGGCGTCGGCAGTGATGAACGGCAGGTTGATGTCGGTCTCCATGGAGCCGGACAGTTCGCACTTGGCCTTTTCAGCCGCCTCTTTCAGGCGTTGCAGCGCCATCTTGTCGCCGCGCAGGTCGATGCCCTGGTCCTTCTTGAACTCGTCGGCGATCCAGTCGATGATCTTCTGGTCGAAGTCCTCGCCGCCCAGGAAGGTGTCGCCGTTGGTGGACTTGACCTCGAACACGCCGTCGCCCAGTTCCAGGATCGAGATATCGAAGGTGCCGCCGCCCAGGTCGAACACGGCGATCTTCTCATCCTTCTTCTTGTCCAGGCCGTAGGCCAAGGCAGCGGCAGTCGGCTCGTTGATGATCCGCAGCACGTTCAGGCCCGCGATCTTGCCGGCGTCCTTGGTGGCCTGACGTTGCGAGTCGTCGAAGTAGGCCGGTACGGTGATCACGGCGTCGGTGACGGTCTCGCCCAGGTAGTCTTCGGCGGTCTTCTTCATCTTCTGCAGGATGATGGCCGAGATCTCCGGTGGCGAGTACTTCTTGCCGCGCACATCCACCCAGGCGTCGCCGTTGTCGGCCTTGACGATCTTGAAGGGGGAGATGGCGATATCCTTCTTGACCGCCTCGGTGTCGTACTTACGGCCGATCAGGCGCTTGATGGCGAACAGGGTGTTCTCCGGGTTGGTGACTGCCTGACGCTTGGCCTGTTGACCGACGATCCGCTCGCCGGCCTCGGTGAAGGCCACCATCGACGGCGTGGTGCGGCTTCCTTCGGAGTTGGCTATGACAATCGGCTCACCGCCCTCCATGATGGCGACGCAGGAGTTGGTGGTGCCCAGGTCGATACCGATAACTTTACTCATGATCTAACTCTCCTTCCGTGAGAAATCTTCTGTCTGTAAGCTAAGTAGTGGATCCCGGAAAAACAAGGGGGGTAACCATTTATTTTGGCGGTGCGGCCACCGAGACCATCGAAGGCCGCAGCAGGCGTTCTTTCAGCAGGTAGCCCTTTTGAAACTCCTGCACAATGGTGTTGGGCGCTTGATCGGCGGTCTCCACCTGGCTCATGGCCTGGTGAAAGGCCGGGTCGAACAGGGTGCCGCAGGTGCCCTCCACGGCGCAGACGCCGTATTTCTTGAGGGCGGTCAGCAGCATGCCGTGGGTCATGCGGATACCTTCCACCAGGGCAGGCAGTCCGTCCTCGCTGGCATGCTCCAGGGCCCGCTCCAGGTTATCCACCACCGGCAGCACTTCCTCGATGATCGACTTGACGCCGTAGTTGAGCAGCTCTTCCTTTTCACGGGAGGCCCGTTTTTTGTAGTTTTCCAGGTCGGCCCGCTCGCGCAGCAGCTTGTCCCAGTTGTCCCGGGCCTCTTGTTCCTTGGCGCAGAGCGCCTCCTCCAGCTGGCTGATCCGCTCCTCGGGGGTTAATTCGGTCGTGGGCTGTTCGGCGACGGTTTCCTGCGGTTGGTTTTCTTCCATGACGTCTGCATCCTTGTGTGGTTTTCTTTGTGCGTCGTGCTGCTTGTGCATGCCTAGTCGGTGGTCAACAGTTGGCTGACCAGACGGGCAGTGTAGTCAACGATCGGGATCACGCTGGAGTAACCCATGCGGGTTGGTCCGACCACACCCAACAGGCCGATGGTGTCATTGCCGGTCAGGTAGGTGGAGGTGATCAGGCTCATGCCGGCCATCTCCTTCAAGGGCGTCTCGGCGCCGATAAAGATCTGCACGCCGTCGGCCTGCATGCAGCGACCCAGCAGTTCCACCAGACGGCCCTTTTCTTCAAAGGCCGCGAAAATCTCACGCATCTTGCTCAGGTCAGCAAACTCGGGCTGGTCGAAGATGCGCGACTGGCCGGCGATGTAGACATCCTGCTCGACATCGGGCAGTGCCTGCTGCGACAGGCTCAATGCCTTGTTCAGCAATTGGTCGTAGCGGTTTTTTTCCGACTGCATCTCGGCCAGGATCTTCTGGCGCACCTGGTCAATGGTCAACCCCTCCAGGACGCTGTTCAGGTAGTTGGCCATCTTGACCAGATCGTCGTTGGAGAACTCCTGCTCTGTCTCGATGATCCGATTCTGCACCGCTCCGTTGCAGGAAACCAGGATCGCCAACACCTTGCGGCTGCCCAGTTTGACGAACTCCATGTGGCGGAACAGGCAGCTGGTAAAGCGGGGAGCCACCACCAGACCGGTATAGTTGGAGAGCGAGGAAAGGGTGCGGCTGGTCTCCCGTAACACATCGGTCAGGTTGGTGCCGGTCTCGCGGTAGCGCCGCAGGATCTCCTTCTTTTCCTGCGGGCTGATCTGGCGCAGCGCAACCAGCGAATCCACATAGAAACGGAACCCTTTTTCGGTCGGTACGCGACCGGCCGAGGTGTGGGGCGAGGTTAACAGCCCCAGCTCCTCGAGGCTGGCCATCACGTTACGGACCGTGGCCGACGAGAGCGACATGGCGTGGCGTTTGGCAACGGCACTACTGCCCACCGGTTCGGCCGTGGCGATGTAGTCCTCGACGATCGCTTCCAGAATCTGTCTGCTGCGTTGTGATAGGGTCAGGTCTACCACCGAGTGCCCCCTGGGTTAGCACTCTGTCCAGATGAGTGCTAGCAGGTCACAAGGTAATCAGCGGTCAGGGTTTTGTCAAGGCCATAGTGCCGGGGCAGCGGTCGGAAACATTGGCTAAAAAAGGGGCAAATGGCTTGCCTGAAGTGTCTAAACACTATATATAGAATTGTTCTAATCTATTGGCGAGGTGAGGGTGCGTGTCCTGGCGGGCGATCGGCATATTTGACTCAGGGGTGGGCGGTTTGACCGTGCTGCGGGAGCTGGCCCGTGCGCTGCCCCAGGAAGATACCATCTACTTCGGTGACACGGCCCGGGTGCCCTATGGTACCAAGTCGCCGGATACGGTGATCCGTTACTCCCAGGAGATCGCCTCGTTCCTGATGACCCGTGACATCAAGCTGCTGGTGGTGGCCTGTAACACCGCCTCGGCGGTGGCGCTGCCCGCGCTGCGTCGTCAGCTGCCGATCCCGGTGGTGGGAGTGATCGAGCCCGGCGCCCGGCGGGCGGTGGAGGTGACCAGGTCCGGTGTAGTGGGGGTGATCGGCACGGCCGGCACCATCCGCAGTTCGGCCTATTCCCGCGCCATCAAACGCCTGAACCCGACTATCTCTGTGCTGGCCAAACCCTGCCCGCTGTTTGTGCCGCTGGCGGAAGAGGGCTGGACTGATAACGAGATCGCCCGGCTGACCGCCCATCAGTATCTGGATGAACTGCGGCAGGCGGGGGTCGATTCGCTGGTGTTGGGCTGCACCCACTACCCGCTGCTCAAAAAGATCATTGCCGAGGCCATGGGCCCCCAGGTGGCCCTGGTGGATTCGGCCGAGGAGACTGCCCGTACCGTGGCAACCATTCTGCAGGAGAAAAAACTGCTGCGGCCGGCAGCCGAGCAGGGCAACCACCATTACTACGTTACCGATGTGCCGGCCGGCTTTATCCGGGTCGGTAACCGCTTTCTGGGGGGCAAGCTGGGGGATGTCTACCAGGTCTCCCTGGACGATTGCCGTTTGACAGACAAGGAACAGGAATCATGAAACACCGTCGGCGGATTGGGATTGATGTCATTGTGCCGTTTGTACTGGTGGCACTGGTATTTGGCGGACTGGTCTGGCAGAAGTATCGCGAGGCCGGTCAACTGCCTGACGCACCCCCGGGCCAGCAAGGCGCTGCGTTGGTACAGAAGGTGGTGCTGTTCTACGCCAACGACGAGGGGCAGCTCTACCGCGAGGCGCGGGAGGTGGAGCGTTGCGGAGACCGTAGTAACTGTCTGCGGTCGCTGCTGGAGGAACTGTTCAGCGGCCCCATATCCGATCTGACCAACATCTACCCTGAATGGACCACGGTGAATAACGCGAAGATCGAGAACGATCTGGCCGTGATTGACCTGGGTGGCGATTTTGTGGAAGGGCTGGCTGCGGGCAGCTCGGCCGAGATGCTGGCGGTGTATGGCATCGTTAACACGGTCTGTACTAATCTGCCCGAGATCACCAAGGTGCAGATCAGCATCGATGGCAATCGCCAGGCCCGCCTGCGTCACCTGGACCTGTCGGACCCCCTGGTGCCGTACCGTGAGCTGGAGGCCCCGCAGCTTCAGCCGAGCCAGGAAAGGAGCTAGCCGTGCAACCGTTTTTGAACGCACTTGCCGAGCGCACCCTGATTCTGGACGGTGCCATGGGTACCCTGCTGCAGGAGCGAGGGCTTAAGCCGGGCCAATCGCCGGAAGAGCTGAACCTGACCATGCCCGAGGTGGTGGCCTCGGTGCACCGTGAGTATGTGGCGGCCGGCGCCGACATCATAGTCACCAACAGCTTCGGCGGCAGCCGCTGCAAGCTGGAACATTTCGGTCTGGAAGACAAGCTGGTGGCGATCAACGCCAAGGCAGTGGCAATCGCCCGTGAAGTGGCTGGCAACAAGGCCTACGTGGCCGCCTCAATCGGGCCAACCGGTCAGTTTGTGGAGCCGGTGGGCGAACTTACGTTTGACCAAATGGTGGCGGTGTTTGCCGAACAGGCCCAGGCCCTGGCTGATGCCGGCGCTGATCTGTTCAGTCTGGAGACCTTCCTCGATATCAAGGAATGCAAGGCAGCGCTGATGGCCTGCAAGCAGGTGGCTCCACAGCTGCCGGTGATCGCCATGCTGACCTTCGAGGATAACGGCCGTTCAGTGCTGGGTACCTCACCCGAGGCCGCCGCCATTACCCTGACCGCCGCCGGAGCCGATCTGGTCGGTACCAACTGCGGTCTCGGGGTGGATGGGATGTACGACCTGCTGCGGGCCATGCGGCGGGTGACCCACCTGCCGCTGATCTGTCAGGCCAACGCCGGACTGCCACAACTGGTGGACGGTAAGACGGTCTTTCCGGCCAGTCCGGCCGAGATGACCGCCTACCATGACCGTCTGCTGGAACTGGGAGTGCGGGTGATCGGCGGTTGCTGCGGCACCACGCCGGCACATATCAAGGCCATGCGAACCGCCTTGGATGGCCGTCAGCGCGCCTGGCTGGCCGATCAAAGCGGCATGCCGTTGCTGCTGTCCAGCCGTTCCGGCTGGGCCGCCGTGGGGCGTGGCAACCCCACCGCCCTGATCGGTGAGCGGATCAACCCCACCGGCAAGAAGCTCTATACCCAGGAATTGCTGGAAGGCAAGACCGCCTATATCCGGCGCGAGGCCATGGAACAGGCCCAGGCCGGTGCCCATCTGCTGGATGTCAATGTCGGCGCACCCGGCATCGACGAACCGGCGGCCCTTGAGCGGGCCGTGTTCTGCGTCACTACCGCCGTCAGTCAACCGCTGGTGCTGGACTCCTCCAGCCCCAAGGCATTGGAAGCCGGTCTGAAGGCCGCCGACGGTAAGGTGCTGATCAACTCGGTTAACGGTGAACGTAAAAGTCTGCGACGTATTCTGCCGCTGGCTAAAAAGTACGGCGCCGCCGTACTCGGCCTGACCCTCGATGAAACGGGGATTCCCGACACTGCCGAGGGACGGCTGGCCATTGCCCGCCGCATTCGCAACGCCGCCCGCCGTATCGGCATCCCCGACCGGGACATCATCATCGACTGCCTGACCTTGACCGTCAGCGCCGAGCAGAAGCGGGCCATGGAGACCCTGCGGGCCATCCGGCTGGTCAAGCAGAAGCTGGGCCTGACCACCGTGCTGGGAGTCAGCAACATCTCCTTCGGTCTGCCACAACGCCCATTGATCTCGGCCACCTTCTTCGCCATGGCCATGGAGGCCGGTCTTGACGCCGCCATCATCAACCCCAAGGACAAGGCGATGATGGATGCCTGGCGTTCGGCCCAGGTATTGCTCAACCGTGACCCCCAGGCCAGCGGCTACATCGCTGCCTATGCCGGCCAGCAGGCCGATGCGGTGGTGTCGGCTGCAACCGACCAGCCCCTGGCGGTGCGTGATCTGTTGGCCCGGGCCATCATCAACGGCGATCGGGAAGGGGTGGTGCCATTGATCGAGCAGGCCCTCGCTGAGGGGCTGTCGCCAATGCAGATCAGCAACGAAGGGCTGCTGCCCGGCCTGGAAGAGGTGGGCCGGCGGTTTGAAAAGAATATCGTCTTCCTGCCCCAGGTGATGCAGTCGGCCGAGACCATGCAGGCCGGTTTCGGTCGTCTCAAGCAGGAGCTGTCCGGTCAACAGGCCCAGTCACTGGGCCGGATTCTAATGGCCACCGTGGAGGGTGATATCCACGACATCGGCAAGAACATCGTCTGCACCCTGCTGGAAAACCATGGTTTCGAGGTGTTCGATATCGGCAAGAACGTCTCGGCCGCCACCATCATCAAGAAGGCCCAGGAACTGCAGGTTGATGCGGTGGGGCTCTCGGCCCTGATGACCACCACCATGGCCGAGATGGAAGTGGTGCTTAAAAAACTCAAGGCAGCCGGCATACGCACCTTCACCATGGTGGGCGGCGCGGTGGTCTCGCAGGAGTACGCCGACCGGATAGGCGCCGACCTCTACGCCAAGGATGCCATGGAGGCCGTGGCGAAGATCAAAAAACTGCTGAAGCACTAACGCTTGCGGGGATACCACCATGCTGCTCGGCTATAACCACAACATAACCTATAAGGGCGACGTCTTTCATATCCAGACCGAAGACAGCGGGGTCAAAAACCCCCATGTCATCACCCTGCTGTATCGCGACGGGGTGATTCTCTGCTCCAAAAAGACCAGCTACGCCGATATCCTCAAGATTGAACAGTTGGAGGCGGTGGTCGAGGATCTGATGAAGGAGCAGCATAAGGATATGCTGCGGCGCCTCAAAAGCGGCGAGTTTGACGCTCGGGCCTTCCCGGACAAATCCAAGCCTGAGCCGGTTACCGAACTGAAGGAAGAAGCGGTCATCAGCGAGCCGCCCGTAACACCAGCGGTCCCTCCGCAGGAGCCGGATACCAGCATTGATCTGTTGTTTCAGGAGCCGGTCACTGACGGCAAAGCTGCCCCTGCTCAACAGAAGGCCCCGGAACCCAAAAAAGAACAGTCCGGCAGTCTCGATGACGCCATCCTCAACTTTTTCGGCGCCTCAAAATAGTACCCTGTCTGCGGCATCGGCAAAAAAAATATTGACAGCCCCAGGGGCAGTTTGTTATACAATCCATCTCTTCACGCGGGAATAACTCAGTGGTAGAGTGCAACCTTGCCAAGGTTGAAGTCGCGGGTTCGAATCCCGTTTCCCGCTCCATCTAACTTAAAGGAACCCTTAGGGGTTCCTTTCTTTTTGCCCTAACTTTCACAAAAACTTTCACAAGCCGCCCGTTTCGATTCTGGCGTAACTCGCAGGGATAACAGGATAAAGATACGAATCCGGTGTGCCTGGTGTGTACCCATTGGGGCCATAGGGGAAATACTCTCCCTGGTGCGGTGGCCGTCTCTGCTTGGGTTCTACGAAGTCCCTGCCGAAGTATTCCAGAATCAGCCAGAAATCTTCTTCCAGACCGTCGATGTAATCCCCGTAGACCTCGTAGATCATCTTCTTTGAGCCATGGCCCATCAAACGAACCAGCCGGTTCGGATCAATCCGCAGAGTTAAAGCCCAGGCAGCGAAGGAGTGCCGCATCGAATAGGGAACCTTATCGGTGATCCCGCTGGCCTGTCCTGCCTTTGACCAGATGTTTTTCAGGAAGTCGGCAGGCCGGAAGGTTTTGCCTGCCTTGGTGGTCACCAGTAAATCGCCGGTACTGCGCTCAAGAAGGACATCCAGCCGTTTTCTGATGGCCTGGGTGATCGGTATCTTCCTGATCCGGTAAATGGTCTTAGGTGTATCGCTGGCCTTGCCTCTGACGATGGTGTGCTGCACCTTGATATGATCCTGGGTGATGTCGCTCTTTCTCAGACCGGCAATCTCGGAATTGATCATCCCGGTAAGGATCATCAACTCCACCACCGGCTGATACCAGGGATCAACCTCGTTCAAGAACGTCATCCATTCATCGAACCTGAACCCTTCCCGCCGTTTGGCCGGTGTTTTAGGGAGGTGTTTCTTCAGGTTGGTGAAGGGATTGTGCAGCGTCCAGCGGTACTGGTCACAGGCATCATTCCAGATGGTGCGTAGCGGAATGAGGATGTTCTTTGCCCTGGCCTTTGACAGTGGTTGCCCTTTGAGTGGTCCCTTCTTCCGTTTCAGACCGGCAATGAATTTCTGAATCTCCACGCCGCTGATCTGGAAGAAGGTCAGCTCCTTGAAGTGCGGCAACAGCCAGTAGTTGATGATCAGCTTGTAGTCGTCCTTCTTGGTCCCTTCCGAGTACTGCTCCCAGACATCCTGGAACCACGCCGCCACATAGTCACCGAATAAAATATCCTTCGGTTCCGGGCTGTACTGCCAGCCTTCCAGCTTGGCAAAGTAGGCTTTTTCCTCTTCCGATGCACCGGGGAAGGCATCGGCAAAGACCAGCTTGCCAGCGTCCCGTCTCTCTATCACCCGATCCAGCCAGGTTCTGACCTTCTCGCGGTTCTTCTTGGTGTCGTTCAAGCCGGTGGTTTTCTCTATCCGCCGGTTGAAGTAGGAAAAGAGAACGTACAGCTTACGAGAGCCAGGCTTCCTGATAATGGCCCCTTGTTTCTTATCCTCGTTGTCAAAGAGCATGTCGAGGTGGTGGTTGATCTTACTCATAGCGTTGTCCTTTCGTGCGCAACGCCCCACCATTCAAAAGTCTGCCTATGACCATAGCACAGCTTGCCATAGCCTTAGTACTCGAAGTTAATCGCCGAGGACTTGCGCCCGCCAGCAGTCGGCAGCGGTGCAGCCTTGGCCGGTTGGAGTGTCGGGCCAGCAGAACAATTCAGAAGCACAGCAACCGCCTCGGCATTCCAGACGAAACGCAGCACCCGCCCGATCTTGAAGAAATGCAGCCCCTGCACCAGGATATTCTTCTGCATCCAGGCAAAGACCGTTGCACGGGATACCTGCAGACGTTCGGCAAACTGTTCCACGGTTAAGACGTCAGGGGTAGTCTGGTGGTCACTCATGGCTGGCCCCCTGTTCTGACAGCATCCTTTCGGCCTCTTCTCGCGTCAGTCCCCCGTCGATCATCATGGCAATGCGTTCCTCGCGTGTTATGCGGTCATCGTCGTAATTGTCGGCACGGCCTTGCGTGGAGACAAACAACATCTGTTCATGCCGCATACTGAGACGCTTTGAGCCGTCATTAAGTAGGTGGCTTACGTACCCTTCAAAGCCGTTGCGCCCTAAATACTCACGGATCACCGCCAGGAGCGGGGCATACTGTTTCTGTAAGTACGCCATTGCCTCTTCAACGGTCTTGATCTGGGGGGTGGTTGTGAGCTTGATCTTTTCAGTGGATTGCAGCCATGCAGCCCACCAGTCCTGGACCGAGCACCGGCTGGTGTTGAGGTTGTCGGAGTTGATGACAGCAAGGTACTGATTCAGGATACCGACGAACAGTTGACCGGCAGGGATGCCAGAGGCTAAGAGCTTGACCGCTTCCTGCGCTCGCTTGTCTTTTAATTCAAATTCAGCGCGCCGCCAGACAAAGGGCAGGCCTAGCTGTGCAGACTTGTCGTAGAAGCGTAAAAATACCCGAGACGACCGTTTGCCAAAGTAGATGGTGTTATCACCGGTTTCAGCCTGGTACGCGCCACGTGATAGGCCATAGCCCTGAATCTGTGAAGCACTCTTGAAGCGGGTACGGATTTCCTGGTTGAGAACAGCAGACTTGAGTTTTTCTAGATCGAGCGTAGAATCCACATTGTCGTGGGCCAGATCAAGGCGGGTAAAGGTTGCCTTGTGTGCAAGCGCATTGGTAAACAGATCAAGCCACGGGCTGTCAGTAAACTGTGCTTCATACTGTCGGCACCCCTGGCCGGTCATGGTTACATGACATCCCATGTTTTCGCGACCTTCATAAAAGATTGCAATGCTGCCGCTGCGAAGGGTACGGGAATAGCCGTAATGGCCCCGTTCCATTTCAGTGAACAAGGCTGCATCTAGCTTGATGATTTCAAGCACTTCATGGGGATTGTTGATTTTGAAGGTAAAGGCAGCCCAGTCGATTAAGCACTGGTTAACAATGGGGATTGCAATTTGCGCCCCCGTAATTACTGGCCGGGGGCTGTTGGCGTCTCCGGTGTACCCACCTCCGACGCTGGTATCAACGGCAGTATCCTGCCGTTGTCCCGCCGATCCGCCGCGGTTGCCGGCAGAGCCAGCAATCCCCGCCGGATCGTCCGGGGCTCTTGTAAGGCGGTCGTTGGTGGTGTTTGGTGAAGTTGCGGTGTCAGATACAAAAATAGCCATGATAACGTCTCCCCGTGTGCTGATAGCACTGGAAATCGTCCATGGCTGTGTGATGTACCTCTTTTTAGTCGTTTAGTTTAAGCGGGGATCGCTATCTATTTTGTGCGCGTCTGTTCTAACTAGGGTCTTTTGATTTTAGGTGCCCGTACTTTTATGTGTGCACGTCGGCTTTAACCGGGCTGTTGATTTTATGCCCTACACTTTATGTGGCGCTATCTCTCTTTTTGGCCCCTTGTTTTTAGTTTATGAGGTAACAACCAGGACGAATGTGCTGCAAAAGGTGCAGCGCCTGAAACGGTTACTTGTTAAGGCGAGGAATACGCCAGCAAACAAAGGCTGTCAAGAATATTTTACATAAAATTGACTGGTTGACTTGGATGGACTGTGGTAGACTTCCGACAAAAGTATCAAACTTTTAAAACTAACATAGTTCTGACAAAAAGAGGATTTTATGGGAACAATTCACTGTTTAGATGTAGGTTGCAGTGATTCAACAGTTATTAAAACAGGCTCAGCAACCTTTCTCGTTGATACACATAATATTGGTGAATATTCAGAATTACTTCCTTTAAATAAAAAAATAAGGGGTGTTTTTATTACGCACCAGCACAAAGATCATTACTCAGGCCTGAAGTACCTATGGGATAATGATTATTCTATAGATTGCCTTATCTATAGCCCATACACAAGACGTCGAGGTGATTCTAGTGTAACACTAGATGAGTGGAATGAGTTTAATGACTTAAAGGATAAATTTTACAATAAAGGGACTAAAACATATACGCCTTTTAGGCAAGATAGTTGGGATAAGCCATATTGGGAAACAGACGGTGCTAAATTCTGGATGATAGGTCCTGATAATGGTACTGCGTCATCAGATACTAGGGAACTGCATGACGCATGCTTGGTTATTAAAGCCGCCTTAGGGCAAAGGCAGGTCTTGTTCACTGGTGATGCATCTGATGCAAATCTTCAATTTATTCATGACAATACAAAAAACTTCTGTAATGATATTTTGCACGCAAGTCATCATGGCAGCATAAATGGTGCATGTCTTCCATTTATAAAGAAATGCAACGCAAAATACACCGTAATTTCAACCAAAAGCGGTGTTCATGACAACGTACCACATCCGACGTCAATCAGACGTTATAATGACAACACCAAAAACAAAGTATATAGGACAGACCATGATGGAACCATCAAATGGACATTCTGATATTTCAACAAATTCATTTTTGCATAAAGAATACGAATTGTGTTTTGCCCAGCTAAAATTTTATGATGAGCGGCAAATAAACCTAATTAAGTATTTATTTACTTTATCAACAACTGTATCAGCAGCACAATTTGCTTTATATAAAACATTTGATTATATTAACTACGATTTTTTTATCTGCCTTGCATTTCTTTCTACAGTAGTAGTTATAGGGTCAATTCTTATTTTATTGTCAATCCTACAGAACAGACTTTATTTTGTATATACAGCACGACAAATAAATGCAATTCGTGGTCATTTGTTGAAGTATGAAGCGCCAATGTTTACAAAAAATCAACTTTATACAAAGACTGATTTTCTAGCTATAAAACCATTTAGCGTTCACACTTTTAAGTTGATTGGTTCCGCATTTATCACCGCTTTGTTCGCGGGCTCCGCTACTTACGCCCTTTCTCGGCTAGGCGGGTATTGTTACCCATGGTTCATTGCAGGTTTGGTATCTTTGTGCGTTTTAATCGGTCTCGTGATAGGCGGATATAATTATTTAAAAATTCAAGGGGCGAAGTCGGCAGATCAGGCAATACACGATGAAAGATAATACTTCGATTTGTAAACAAACCAGGCAAATGCAGTGCCCTTGTTAAGTTGTCACACTCACATACCTTTCACGACTTCTAGCACATGGGATTTTTCTACATTTGATTATGTTGGACTTTTGAATAGTGGGGTGCTGGTTAAAATTCTAATATTGTTTAAATTATTTTATGTTGATAGTACGGCTATCAGCCTTCGAATCCCGTTTCCCGCTCCATTAAAAACAAAAGGGCCAGCTTTTAAAGCTGGCCCTTTTTTGTGTTCGTATTTGTTAGTAAGCAGCCCCTTCGGTCGTCAGCAGTGCATCTGTCGATAGGGGCCGTTCCTCGCTAGCTGGCGGTGCGAAACATGATCACCTCGGCCTCTGCCATAATCTTGCCATCCAGTTCAAGCCGGCCCTTGACGTCCACCAGGCGACGGCGTTCTCCCACTACCTCACCGATTACGGTGACCATTGATCCGGTCGGTACCGGCGCCCGGTAGCGCAGTTTCAGCTCGCTGGTAACCACCTGCATGCCGCCGCACATGCAGGCCTGGGCGCAGATTTCGTCCAGCAGTGCCGAGATGATACCGCCGTGGGTGATGCCCTGCCAGCCCTGAAACTGTTCACCGATCCGCAC
>Ga0265295_1003306_pt1 | contig 23720 bp, 19 predicted proteins | sample Munlansysbiofilm_FD_192503 | JGI IMG/M metagenome (GOLD analysis project Ga0265295, IMG submission 192503) | Leachate microbial communities from a municipal landfill in Southern Ontario, Canada - Methane capture system biofilm | ecosystem: Engineered > Solid waste > Landfill > Unclassified ...
CACCTGCCTGGTTGATACCTTAAGTTTATCAGCACTTAAAGTACCATCTCTAATATACAAGGGAAAAGGCCTGCCTTTTCCAGGATAGCGCGGGCGCTATCCCTACGAAAATGATCCATTGGACGGATTTTTCTAAATGAGCAAGGTCAAAGCGCTCACGTCTTGAATCCGCCCGCACACTAGTGATATTATTAAAATTAATAATATTCTTATTAATGATGAGGACAATTCCAAAATGAGAATTGCTGGTGAACTACATACTTCCAATGGAAGCCATGGAATCAAATCTCTGGCAAAAAACGTCCGTTTTGTTTCAGCCAAGCCCGGCGTTTTTCAAAATCGGGCAACATTTGGCTGAGGAACTGCCAGAATTCTGCTGAATGGTTATGGTGGACGGTGTGTGCCAGTTCATGTACGATGACATATTCAAAAGCAGCGATTGGCGTCATGGCTAAGCGATAGCTGATGTTGATCGAGTTTTTCCCACTGCATGAGCCCCAGCGCGTTTTGGCACTGTTGATTTTCAAGGTTTTCACATCCAACTTCCACTTCGAGGCATATTGATTGATGAAATAGCTTGCCAATTTGCGGGTCTCTTGGCGATAAAACGCGATCAAGAGCTTTTGGGCATCGTTCTGGCGGCTTGCTTGTATGCTGAGCCCTTCTTCAAAACTAAAAGCCAAAGCGGTTTTCTGATTTTTAACGAAATGCAATGGATAGGCTTTGCCTAAAAAGAGGATCGTTGCTCCATCTTGATATTCTTGGGTTTGCGGAGCTTCAATTTTGCTCATTTTAGACTTAGCAGCAAGAATCCAAGCCGTTTTTGCCTGAATAAAGCGTTCAATCCGCGCCTGGCTGCAGCCCTTTGGCGCTCTCAGCAAAACTTTGCCACCGGCTTTGACCTCGATTACCAGGGTTTTCCGTTGGCTATATTTGATTTCATCGATCAATTCGTGCATTTCCTGATTATAGCCTCCCCGGCCTTAATTCAATTCATTTTTTGTAAGGAAGTTTTAAGAATTTTATTTCAAGGAGGGTCCGCAATTTTTGAGCAGGGCAGGTCAAGCTGATTGGGTGATTATTGAGCATTCGTGATTTGGACCTGCCCGTACACTCGAATGTGTAATAGTAAGGGCAGGCTCAGGACAAGAGCGGGCATCGTACCCGAACGAAGTGAGTGGTATTGACCTTGCTCAATTAGGAAAACCCGCCCCGTCAGAATTAGCTTTATATTTCGGTCACGGGGAGGTCTCGCTGCGTTAGGGATTATTAAGCATTCGTGATTGGGATCTCCCCCTACCGAGGGACTAAATTCAAAATAAAAAGCCCCTACAATACAGTACAATTATGCAATCATGCAAAAGGGAAATTTCAGCAAAACGATTCTCAGCCTGATGGCAATTCTGCTCTTGTTCAGCGCTTGCAGCGCGGGCGGGCCAGTTTTGCCATTGGAGGATTATGCCGACCCTAATGGTCAGTATAGCATGCCTATTCCCGAAGGCTGGCAGAGCAATTTAGAAAACAATGTTTTGACCCTCACGCCCCCCGACTACAGCGGCACAGAAGAAGAGCTCGTCTTGCGGCTTTATGGTGCCCCAACCAACACGCTGGATACCGCCACGCATGTGGAGTTGGCAAACGAAGCGCTCGAAGCCTTCCTCTCTCTTTACCTCGATCCGGATTTTGAGGTGGTGAACGAAGGCGAAACGACAGTTTCCCGCTATCCGGCTATGATCCGCGACTTTGCCAAACCCCACAAAGAAAGTTATATGCTCGGGCGATTGGTGATTGTTGCCACGCCTTTTTACGTCCTGGTTTTCCTTGGCAGCGGGCTTGAAGCCGATTGGGAAGCTTTTTTGCCAACCTATCGTCAGATGCTCAAACAATTCCAAATGATTTCTGCGCTTGAACCGGAAGAATAAGTATGCCGCGCCGTTTTCTACAGCTGCTTTTCTTGAGCCTTATTGTCTTGCTTGCCTTTGCGGCTTGTCAGCCAATTTTGGTTGATTTCCCGATTGATGAGGTTCCGATTTATCTTGCCCCAGCTCAGCATGATCAAGCTCCGCTTAAGCCAGAAAAGCCAACAGCCACAATGGCGCTAACTCCAAGCAAGATGGCTGAAACAGTGCAAAACACTCCCGAAGCAACTGAAGCTCCTCCACTTTGCATCATTGCCGAGGACCCCGAATATGGCTTCTCTCCCGATAAACCGATTCAGGTTGGCAACACCAATTTGAAAGATGGACCCGAACGTGAAGTGCTCTACCTGCTGACCTTGCGCGGACCTGAAAATCAGGAAGTCGTTTTCATTCGACAGGCACCGCAATTTAATGAAGCGGGGACAATCGTCGACCCCTATCAAATTGAGTACGACGGGCTTGAAGAAGCGCTCTTGCTCTACTTTGACCTTTACAATTTTTCCACTTTGCAAGTGCCAATTGGTTTCACTTGCGAAACGGCTTTCCCCATCCCAGCCCCACAAGAATGAGCTATGTATAATATAAAATCCCTTTTTCGTCGTTATCCCTTTCAGTTTTGGCTGATGTTTTTAGGTCTGATCGTTTCCAGTACAGGAACAACCATGGTCTGGCCCTTTCTCACGATCTATGCTTCCGAAAAACTGCTTATGCCGATGGCGGCAATCACCAGCCTGATGACTTTCAACTCAATATCCGGTTTTGCCTCAAACGTGGTTGCCGGTTCTTTAGTTGATCGTTTTGGACGGAAATCAATTATGGTGATCGGGCTTTTTGGCATGGCCTTGGTTTACTTGCTTTATATTTTTGTGGGGGAATATTGGCAATTTGCTCTCTTGATGTTGCTCTCCGGCATTTTCAACCCGCTCTATCGCGTCGGAACGGATGCCAGCGTTGCCGATATGGTTCCGCCGGAAGACCGCACCCAGGCTTACAGCCTTGTCAGAATGGCACGCAATGTCGGCGTTGCGCTTGGTCCGATTTTGGGCGGTGTGGTGCTCTCCCGTTCTTATACCATTGGCTTCGTTTCGGCAACAGTTGCACTCGTCTTTTTTGGTTTTCTGACGTTCTTCTTCCTTAAAGAAACCTTGCATCGCGAAGAAGGCAAAGTCCATGAGAGCTTCCGCGATCAGATGGTTGTCATCCGTGAAGCTTTTCGGAACCGTGCATTTTCTAAAATGGTGATTTCGTTTACGCTGATGGAAATTTGCGCCACCCTGATTTGGGTTTTCCTCTCCGTTTATATCAAAACCAATTTCGGTATTTCTGAGGCGCAATATTCCTGGATTCCAACCACGAATGCCCTGATGGTCATATTTATCCAGGTTGCGATCAATCGAATTGTCTCACGCCATGAACCAACCAAAGTTATGCCCATTGGTGCGGCTTTTTATCCGCTTTCGATGTTGATTGTTGCCCTGAGCCAGAACTTTTGGGGCTTCCTGCTGGCAATGGTCGTGCTTACATTTGGCGAATTGATCACCGCACCGACTGCGACAGCTTATGTTGCCAATATCGCCCCGCCCGATCAACGCGGTCGTTATCTTGGTTATTTTGGGCTGACCTGGTATGCCGCGCTTTCGATTGGGCCAATGGGAGCAGGTTTTTTGACCGACAATATCGGCACAACTGCTCCATGGTTTGCCGGTGTGATTGTCGGCATCCTGGCAGTCATTTCTTACCTGAGTTTGCATAAAAACAAAACAACAGTCCCAATCGTGAGCACTGAATAATCTCCTACATCCGTAAGGAAAAGGCCTTCCTCATCTGGAGAGTAGGGAAAGGGCCCGCCCTTTCCAGGATAGCGCGGGCGCTATCCCTACGAAACCCAACCCCATCTGTAGGGAAAAGACCCTATAGCACCCATCCGTAGAGAAAGGGCCCTATAGCACCCGATGCGAAGCGAGCGGTGTGTCCCTTTCCAGGATAGCGCGGGCGATATCCCTACGAAAATGATTCATTAATGAGAATTGCTGATTTAAGCGGAAAAAGACTTGACAAGAGTGCTCTTTAACTGGATAATAGAACAGATGTTCAGTTTAGGAAGGAAATATGACCCAGGTTTTCATTTTTAGTGAGCTTGATCGCTTTGAATTACGCAATTCAACCAAAAGGGCTGAAGATATTGTTCTAAAAATCAATTGTGGCGACTGGGCTGCGGTTTTTGGCAGTGAGCCGGATCATGGGCAAGCCTGGCAGGCCTTCAGGGTCGGCGCGATGGTAATTATCCATCCGGCGATTCCCGGGGAAGATTTGCCCAAAGTCTTTCTGAACAATAAAGAAATTCAAATTTTAGAAGCAATGAGTTTTGGCTTTTCGGCTCCCGAAATCGCCCACAAATTTCACCTGGCAGAGCGCACCATCCGCAGAAAAGCCTCAATTTTGCGCTTGAAATTCAACGCGCGCAGCGATGCCGAACTTTTGGCGAAAGCCACCGCCCTCGGGATTGTCAAACCGGATTTGGATTCGATCGCAGATTAATCCGAGGGGACGACAGACATTTTATCCAAGCGTAGCCAAAAAATGATCATTGTGCGTAGGGTGAAGTTGAAGATGTTTAAGCGTTGAGATTATTTTGCAAAATCCCATCTTCAATACCACTCACTTCGTTCGGGTACAGGCCCGCCGTCCCATCCCAAACGATGGTGTGCCTAAACGGCGGATTGAATGGGCGTAAGTTAAACCAGGCAAAAGGCCAAAAGCCCATTCAATCTCGCCCTACGAAAAAATACAATAATTAATATTATCGAAAAATAATAATAAAACAAAAACGACGAAAATGTGCAATCCGTTCGCGGTTGCGAGCCAAACTGCCAATTGCGGCAATAGATTGAATTTTGAGCATAATGGCTTATAATACAGCGAATTAAAAATGCCCCATGTTAAAGCGATGTTCTTTTGAAGACCAATAACGTAGCTGGATTATGGCTGTTAAAAAGCCAAAAATATTGTACAGGAAATTTACTTAAATCTCTTTCACTATTTATTTACATGGTATAATTTGAGAGAATAAATCGGTGCCGGAGTGGGTATCTTAGAAAACCTCCGGTAATGATAACCACTGATAAGCTCAAACACAGTCATGAATCATCAAAAATTAATCGCCAGCCCGGCTGTGGAATTAGTAGCTTGATATAATAGTGGACTAATACTTTTTGCTTTATTGGATTGACGAAAATTCAATAATTCTACAGGAGGAACAAGTGATAAAAAACAAATTATTCAAATCTATAGGTTTAGCTGTCTTATTGCTCACGCTTTTGGTGAGCAACGTTTTCGCCTTCTCGCTCGGAACAACCGATGGCGTTTGGGGAAGAATTGATGCGAATTTAACAGGAAATGATCAGGGTGCACAATGTGAGAGGTATGGTGCAGTTACAAGCCCATCCTATGAATTGATTGATGGATTGGGGGTTGCCTACAATGTCAACGTTGGTCCGGGCGGTGAAAGCGAACGTTATATCCGCAATGCCAATGTCTGTAGCGGCAACACTTTGAACGACTATGCCTTTGCCGGTACCGGAAATCCGACTGGTTGGGTGCGGGATGAGCCCGGTAATACGGCTCGATGGGGTAATTTTCGCACGTATCAGTCCACCTGCTCCGAAAATTTACCAAGTCTAATAATTTCGAGATATGTTTATCATTCACGTATTGGTAATGACCGTATGGCAATTGAAATTTACAATAAAACCGGTTTCTCAGTTAGTTTGAATGGTTATTCGCTCTTGCTGTTTACCACTGACCAGGCTTTTACGAAATTCGATTTAACCGGTACAATCGCCAATGGAGCCTATCATGTTGTCGGAACTACTGAAACCAGTGGACAAGTTACTCTTAATCAAGAATTTACTAACAGTGATGGTTATCGCACTGTCGCTTTGGTAAAAGATTATGTCTACGGAAGTGTTACAAACTATGGCGACCAAGATGATATTTCAGATATTTATAGCCCTAACATATCCGATGAGAATCAGGTGCGCTATGGCGTTCCTAGTCCTGGTTCTTGTCCAAGCGCCAATGGCAATGATCCGACTAATTTTCAAAATCAGAGTGGCTTTGGCTTTGAAGGGATGATTGACACAAACTTTGAACCTGCTGAAAATGAACTCTTCCCGGTTGGGCGTTTTTGTCACTATAACAACCCTGTCAGCTCAAATAATAGTTTTGAATCTGTTGAGATGACTCTTAAAATTAATGATATCAAGTGTCCCACAGGGCAAACCATTGAAAACCCAACCGGAAACAATAGCAAAACCATTGATTTCAAATTTAACGTGGAACTTGATGAAACAACTAATTCTGACAACCCTTGTGACTATGGACCGGGTTCTTCAGCTTGGCCCAGCTATGGTGGTGGGTCAACACCAAGTCAAAGCGGAGATACAGGTTTAAATCGCAGTGGTTGTGCTGACATGGTGAAAATTGCTACTAGTACCAATAACCTGCCTTTCACCTGCATCATCAACCCGACTTATAATATTAAACAAGAATATCATCTATCAATCATGGGCTTCACTCCTGCCACCGTAGGAGCGGATTGTCCGGATGTGCCGGTTGGTGAATTTCTGTTCAATCAGGTTTATACCGCAGAGAGAACCAATAATTGTTACTGTATGTATGCCTCTTATACCCAGAACCAAATTACACCGGTTACAATGGCAAGCATTGCTGCCAACTGGACCGAAAATGGCGTTTTGATTGACTGGGAAACAGTGACCGAAACGAATAACTTTGGCTTCAATATCATGCGCGCCGAAATCGTTGATGGCGAACGTGTTCAAATCAACCCCGAGATGATTTTCAGCGGGCTTGCCCCCGGCGACCCCTTCGGCTCAAGCTATGAATATCTGGACGAAACCGCGGTTCCCGGTACGGAATATTTCTACTGGTTAGTGGACGTCCCGCTCGACAACAGCGAACCCGGCATCTACGGCCCAATCAGCCCGGCTGAATAATTTGAGCAGGGATTAGAGAGTAATTTTTAGCTGTCCGTACAGAAGAAAGTCTGTACGGACAGTTTTTGTTTGTACACGCCAAAGATTGAATGTTTAATTCATCCGTAGGGCGAGATTGAAGGCGCCAAAATTGTTGGATTTCGGAAACCTTGCGCGCCTTCAATCCGCCGAAGTTTAGGTTTCATTATGTAGTACCCGAAATTCGGCGAACATCGTACCCGAACGAAGTGAGTGGTATTGAAAATGGGATAACGCATAACGATATCAAGGTTACAACATTTTCAATCCCGGCCTACCGCCCCCTCAAGGACCGATGTTTAGGTTTCATTACGATGGCGGATTGAAAATGGGATAACGCTAAATGATATCAAGGCTACAACATTTTCAATCTCGCCCTACGCAAAAATTTCATGTAAATATTCGCTTACGACGGCGGACATTGAAATGGGATAACGCAAAATAATATTAAGGTTACATCATTTTCAATCCCGCCCTAAGCGCAAATTTTACATATTTCTCGCTCCTGCATATTTCCTATACCGTTTATAATACCTGCCATGCCAAATTATCGACGTAATTATGTTCCAGGTGGAACTTTTTTCTTCACTATTGTCACAAATGACCGGCTTAGCTATTTCAATACCCCTGTACGTCTTGATCACCTTCTAAGCACAATTCATAAGGTTCAAAAATCTTTGCCCTTTGACTTAATAGCATGGGTTCTTATCCCTAATCACATCCATTTGTTAATCAAACTACCCGAAGGAGAAGCGAATTACCCGATTCGTATGCGCGAAATCAAACGCCTTTCGACCCTCTGGATGAGGCGGGAATGCAACCTCCCCGAGCTTTGCCTTTGGCAGGATAAATATTGGGAACACACCATTCTCGATCAAAGGGATTTGGAAATACATTTTAATTATATCCATTACAACCCCGTAAAACACGGGTTATCACAATCGTATGATGGTTGGAAATGGTCCAGTTTTTCAGAATATTATCCCGATGCCCAAGCCACGGACATGAATATTGATCCAGAAGAATTTAAAACAAATAAAGACGGTTACGGGGAATAAGTTTAATTGCACATTTTTGTTGGAGTGATGAATTTTAAACACCGGAGGATATCAAATGAGACAAGATTCAATGGTAGGGTAGGGGCGAGATTGAAAATGTTGTAACCTCGATATCATTATGTGTTATCCCATTTTCAATACCACTCACTTCGTTCGGGTACAGGTCCGCCTTTGCGAGCCAAACGACGGCGAACGTCGTACCCAAAGGAATTTGGCAGGCGGATTGAAGGCGCGCGAGGATTTCAACATTCAGCATTCCTTGCGCCTTCAATCTCGCCCTACGCTGATTTCACATCTCTGCTAAAAGGGCGGCTTTTTTCCATTCCGGCAAATTGCTGTTTTCGACCATAATCGCTTTCATTTCATAAACCTGGTCGCGCAAGGCGGCGGCGCGTTCGAACTCCAGCTCTTTGGCTGCGGCTTTCATCTGGTTTTCGAGTTCCTTAATCAAGCGCTCAAGCTCGCGTTGTTCCATCGAAGCTGCCAATTCCCGCGCAGTTTTGTGGGTCTTTTTGCCTTCCGCCGCGCCGGTGTTTGCCAGGCGTTCGGTAATATCATGGACGGCTTTGACAATCCCAACCGGCGAAATATTGTGTTCTTTGTTGTAAGCTTCCTGAATTGCCCGCCTGCGGGTCGTTTCGTCGATAGCGCGTTTCATCGAATCGGTCATCTTGTCGGCATACAAAATCACCTGACCGTTGATATGCCTTGCTGCCCGGCCAAAATTTTGAATTAATGCTGTGGTGGAGCGCAAAAAACCTTCTTTATCAGCATCCAGAATTGCCACCAGCGAGACTTCCGGCAAATCCAGGCCTTCCCGAAGCAGGTTAATGCCAACCACAACGTCATAGACGCCCAGGCGCAATTCGCGCAAAATGCTGACCCTTTCCAAGGTGTCGACCTCGCTATGCAAATATTGCACCTTGAAACCGGATTCCTTCAAATAGTCCGCCATGTCCTCTGCCATGCGTTTGGTCAGCGTGGTAACCAAGGCGCGTTCGCCAATCTCCACTCTTTTACGCAGCTCGGCAATCAAATCGTCAACCTGACCTTTGGTCGGGCGGACATCAATTTGCGGATCCAGCAAACCGGTGGGGCGAATGACCTGTTCCACAACGGCTTCATTTTTTTGCATTTCGTAGGGTCCGGGTGTGGCGCTGGTATAGAGCGTGGTGCCCATTAGTTTTTCAAATTCTTCAAACTTAAGCGGGCGGTTGTCTTTTGCAGAGGGCAAACGAAAACCATAATCGACCAAAACATCCTTGCGCGCACGGTCGCCGTTATACATTCCGCGCAATTGCGGCACCATCATATGTGATTCATCCAAAACCAAAAGATAACGAGAGGGCATGAAGTCAAGCAGCGTCCAGGGCGGGCTGCCCTCGGCACGCTGGTCCAGATGGCGGGAATAATTTTCAATGCCCGAACAGGTTCCAACTTCTTTCAACATCTCGAGGTCATAACGCGTGCGCTGTTCCAAGCGTTGAGCTTCAAGATAGCGTTCATTTTTGCGGAAATAAGTTAGCCGTTCTTCCAACTCCGCTTCAATATCCTCAAGGGCTTTGCCAATGCGCGTTTCTTCGGTTACATAATGTTTGGCAGGATAGATGTCGATGTGGTCTGGGCGTTCCAAGACTTCGCCCGAAATCGCGTTGAGACGGCTGATGGCTTCGATTTCATCGCCAAAAAAGCTGATGCGGATAAGTTCTTTTTCAGAATAAGCAGGGAAGACTTCGAGTGTGTCTCCTCTGACGCGAAAAATACCCGGTTTGACTTCCATTTCGTTGCGCTCATAACGAATATCAACCAATTGACGCAAGAGTGCGTTTCGGCGATAGATTTGTCCGACGGGAATGTGCAAGACCGAAGCACGATAGGCATCCGGGTCGCCCAAACCATAAATTGCCGAAACTGAAGCGACGATGATCACGTCCTGGCGGGACATCAGCGCGGTGGTTGCCGCTAAACGAAGGCGGTCAATTTCTTCGTTGATGTCGGTTTCTTTTTCGATATAAAGATCGCGGCGGGGAATGTAGGCTTCCGGTTGATAGTAATCGTAGTAAGAAACGAAGTATTCGACGGCATTTTCGGGGAAAAACTCGGTATATTCAGCGTAGAGCTGGGCTGCCAGGGTTTTGTTATGTGTCATCACCAGCGTCGGCAATTGAAGTTGCTGGATAATGTTGGCAACGGTGAAGGTTTTACCGGTGCCGGTTGCGCCGAGGAGCACCTGGTCGTGGTAGCCTTTGTTGATGCCTTCAACAATTTTTCGAATCGCTTCGGGTTGATCGCCGGTGGGCTGATAGGGGGCGTTGAGTTTGAATTGCATGGTTCAATTTTACTCGCCCCAGGCGGTCATTTGTAATTCTGTAGGGCGAGGTTGAAAGGGCTTTGAATCTTGAGACTGGTTTACCTTGTGCCCTTTCAACCCGCCAAATATGCCACAAATGCCTTCTCGGCGGTTTGAATGGGCGCACTGCATAATACTCAAGAGGGTACAAGCCCATTCAATCTCGCCCTACGCAAAACTACGTTTATGATTTGTAAGAATATTGATCTTTAGGCTCATGAAGGCGGTCGTCGTACCCAAACGAAGTTGATGACGGCGGATTGAAAATGGGATAACGCATGATGATATCGAGGTTAGAACATTTTCAATCTCGCCCTACGCGCATTACATGTTTTTGTGGCGGATTGAATGGGCGCACTGCATAATAATCAAGAGGGTACAAGCCCATTCAATCCCGCCCTACGCAAAACCGGACAGGGAAAATGATCAAACATCTTCAAGTTTGCCCTAAACGGCCAAGTTCATGACGGCGGATTGAAAATGGGATAACGCATAATGATATCAAGGTTGGATCATTTTCAATCTCGCCCTACGCATTTAAGTTGTTTTATCAAGCATTTGCTTATAGTTTTTCGCTGCCAATCACTTCCGTCTTTTTCCACATTGAGAATTCGGTCAGAATCGATCCGCCAATGAATTCGCATAAAATCGAATTATCCGGGATGTATTCCGGGCCGGTTGGGAGGAACCATTCCAAAAACTTTAAGAGTCGTTTGGCTTCAATGTGTTCTTTCGTGCCAAAACTGACCTGGCGCAAAAGCGGTTCAACCAGCGGTTTTAGTGTGGTTAACTCGTATGCCAAGGCAGAATTGAACATTACGTCGGCATATTCCTGATAGGGGAAGATGTGCAATTTTTCGCCTTCACGGACTGCTTCAAAGCGCCCAATCGTGTCACTTGCGCTATAACCGCGGTCGCGTGCGTCGCGCACAATCCGGCGTAACATGCGCGTATCGGTTGTAGAAATTCTATTGTGACGGTCAAGATTTAGCTGAGTCAGGCAAGAAATATAAATCTTGAAGGTGTTCGCCGGGTCAATCGTGGTCAGCAAATTGGGGTTCAAGCCATGAATTCCCTCTAAGATAATCACCTGGTCCTTGTTCAGTTTAGCAATCTCTCCATCCTCACTATGTCCGGTGTAAAAGTTATATCGCGGAAGCTGAACTTCTTGCCCGGCAATCAGAGCACTCACGTCTTTATTCAGGCGTTCCAAATTCATGGCAGCCAGGGATTCATAATCCTTCGACCCATCAGGCAGCAAAGGGGTCAGCTCGCGGTCAACAAAGTAGTTGTCCATTTCAAGCGCAAAGGGGTCAATTCCCCGGGCGACCAATTGGATGCTGAGGCGCTTGGAAAAGGTGGTTTTTCCGGAAGAAGATGGGCCGGCAATCAAAACGACGTTAACTCCGGGGCGTTTTTCCTGGATTTGATCGGCGATTTTTGAAATTTGCATCTCGTGCAAAGCTTCTGAAACCAATATGACTTCGTCAATATGGTCGGATCGAATAGCATCATTCAGTGCGCCGACAGAGGGGATCCCCAGTTTGTTGAGCCAGTCAGCGTATTCGCGGAAGGTTTTCAAAAGTGTAGGATATTTTTCCATCGGCTCAATTTTGTTCGGTTCAGCCTTATGCGGAAATTGTAAGATGAAGCCATCCTCAATGATATGCAACTCAAACCAGCGCAGATATTTTGAAGAGGGCACCATGTAACCGTGATGATAATCGCGGACGTTGTTAGCGCGGTAGAGCACCAGATCGGGTCTCTGACGATATTTCAGGAGGCTGACTTTGTCCATTTCTCCGGATTGGGTGAAGTAGTCAATTGCCTCTTGCAGGGGGACGGTTTCGCGCACAAAAGGAATATCGGCGGCAGCCAATTCGCGCATGGTTTTGCTTAGCAGATCTAATTCCGTCTTAGCGAAATGATCCATTTTATCAATTTGGCAAAAGTAACCTCCCGAAGCTACGGAATGGTCGATGGTCAATTGCCCTTCCGGAAAACAGCGTTTGAAGGCAACTTCGAGTAAAAAGACCAAAGAGCGGCGATAAATTCGCGCGCCGTCCGAATCTGCCATCGTGACTAAACTGGCCTGGCCATCCTGATTGAGCGGGTAGGTTAATTCACGCAAAGAGCCGTCTAAAACCAAACCGACAATCAGGGGCTTATCATCTGCCTGGATGACGTCGGTGAAGTTTTCCAGTTTTGCACCGCGTTCACCGGTGATGATTCGTCCGTCGTCCAAAGTCAGTTCAACAGTTTCGCGAGGGGTATTCGTTAAGTGAAATTTTTTTGTCATGGTTGTTTAAATCTTTCTATAATTTAATATATTATAGCAAACTTTAAAATTATTTACGGAGAGACAAAATCAGCGTTTCGCCACCGCTCATCAATGGCATAAGTTCAAAATCTACCAATGCGCCTTGATTGTCAAAACTGATTTTATCAAAAGGAAGCTCGCCCCATAAATTTTCAACTTTCCAGGTACCGCTGAAAGGACTTTCTTCAAACGAAATCGTACAATTTTCCATCTCTTGAACGCCCAAATTTGCCAAAACCAAGACGATTTCGTCTTCATATTGCCTGGCAACGGCATAAAGCCGCCGACAAGAAGAGGTGAAAGGTAAGTAACTGCCTTTTTGCAATGCCGACGAGCTGTTTCTGAGGTTCGCCACGCTCTTGTACCAATTCAAAAGACTTTCGGGGTCTTCGCTTTGAAGAGCAACATTCGTTTCTTCCCAGCCTTCCCCTAAGGCTTGCCAGGGTTTAGCTGTGCTAAAACCCGCATTCGCTTCGACTGACCATTGCATCGGCCGACGAATTAATTCGTCAGGTTTGTTGCCGGTCATCCCAATTTCTTCACCATAATAGATATATGGCGTTCCGGGACCGGTCAGATAGACAAAAGCAGCCAATTTTTGGTCGAAAACGCGTTCAGAAAAATAGGAGGCGACGCGTTGTTGGTCGTGATTGGTCAGAAATGTTGCGAATTGTTGGTCGGGGAAGGCATCGAGTGTATCTAAATAGCTTTTGATGATTCGGGAAGGGTTGGGTGAGTAAATCCCGCCCAAAATATCGCTTGCCAGGTCAAAGGCAAAATATTCTTGCATTCCTTTGGTGGGTTCGTTGTATTTAGCAATGATTTGTGTATCGGTCCAAACTTCACCGACAGTATAGGCATCGGGATTGATTTCGCGATAAAATTTGCGCCAATCCTGGAACCAGGCGATGCTTGATTTGTTGTCTTGCTGGCTGTAACCTTCTTCAAAAAGGTAGCGGGCTGCATCCACGCGGAAACCATCCACGCCTAAATCCAGCCAAAACTTTGTCGCGTTTTGAATCGCTTTGGTCACCATCGGCTCGTGATAATTGAGGTCAGGCATCCCACTCCAAAACGGAGCATAATACCAGGCACCATTTTTTTCATACCAGGAGTTTTGTCCCCAAGGACCGGCTCGGTTGGGATTTTGCTCTTCCCAAACGTACCAATTCCGAAAACCGCTGCTGGGGTCCTGGGAAGAAAGAAACCAGGGATGTTCGCTGGAAGTATGATTGATCACAAAATCTATCACAATTCGTATATCGCGCTGGTGAGCTTCCTGGAGCAATTCTTCAAAGTCCGCCAAGGTGCCATAATCGGGGTTGACCGCCTGATAATTGGTGACATCATAGCCGTGATAAGAAGGCGAGGGCATGATTGGCATCAGCCACAAGCCGCCAACGCCCAATTCTTTAAGATAGTCAAGCTGCGAAATAATTCCCTGAAAATCGCCAATGCCGTCTCCGTCACTGTCTTTGAAAGAGCGAACAAAGACTTCGTAAAAAACAACCTCGTTCCACCAGGCGTTTGGATCTTCAACTTCGCCGAAATCTTCGGTAACGATTGGGGCAAGCGTAGCCGTAGGACTGGTTTGAAGTGCCGGTTGGCAAGCTGCCAGCAGGAGCGTAAAAAGCAAGAATGCTGCGATGGTTCGATTTTTTATGGTCATAATGTCATCCTTAAGCCTGAGATTTAGCCTAATTTTACAGCAGGTTGGAGCGGTTTTGGATTGTGAGCTTGACAGGAGTCCGCTTAGGCGTCAAGGATGCCCGGCAGTGTGGAATCTGAAGCTTCAATCAATTTCTCGCCTTGATTTTGTGGGCTGTTGACATCCCGACTGACTTCATGTTTGCGCAAACTTCCGGAAGCGAGAGGTTTCAACATCTCGCTTAAAGCGAGAGGATTATCTTCAATTAGCCAATCCCACATGCGCTCTTTTCGCAAAATAACCGGCATTCGTTCATGGACGGGCGAAACATCCTCGTTGGCAGAGGTGGTGATGATTGTGCAAGTGGTCAATCCCGGCATGCCCGGCATAGAGGAAACGCCTTTAATTTCCCAATCGTCCCACAAACCGGCAAAAGCGAAAGGCTCGCCGCCATCCAATTGGAAATAAAAGGGAATTGAAGTTTTGCCGACCTTGCGCCATTCGTAGAAGCCATCGGCTAAAATCAGGCAGCGCTTATTCTTGAATGAACTGCGGTAAGCTGGTTTTTCTGCTACTGATTCGGCTCTGGCGTTGATCATCTTATAGCCGATAGCCGGGTCTTTTGCCCAAAAGGGCACCAAGCCCCATCGCATCCAGACTACATTGCGACTGTCGGCGAAGGGAACGGTCGCCAGGTCTTGTGAGGGGGCGATGTTGTAGCGCTTTTCCCAATCAAGCGGCATCTGCCCGAGCGCTAATTGCGTCCGCAAATCGTCTGAATCAATTGCTAAAGTAAATCTTCCGCACATATTTTTCCGTTCCTTGCTTTTATTGTATTCTATTAAGTGAGCTATGAAGCCAGTCCGAGCAAGCCCATCTGATCAAAACGTTGGCGGGCAGAGACAAAGAACTCCGTCCGGGAAAGCCCATCTGAATAAAGCACTGGCGGACAGAGACACAGAACTCCGTCCGGGAAAGCCCATCTGAATAAAGCACTGGCGGAACGAGATACAAGAACTCCGTCTGGGAAAGCTCATCTAATCAAAACGGTGGCGGACAGAGACGAGCCCTATCCGTACAAATATAGTATTAACCAAAATAATATAATCAGCAATCATTCGACGTTGACTGCAAAATAATTGCATTTTTCGCTTAACCCCTATAAAATGTGGACATTGCTTTCGTAAATTAGAAAGGATTTTGGATTAACATGACAAAGCTATACTACCAGGGGCATGGTTCTTACCGCATAAGCGCTGATGACGGGCGGGTTATGTATATTGACCCATTTGCGGGGGACGGTTACGATCTGCCCGCTGACATAATTCTCGTCACTCACCAGCATCCCGACCATAATAAGGTAGAGCTGGTCACACAGAAACCGGATTGCCTCATTATCACGAACGAAGAAGCGCTTGCGGGCGGCAAGCATAACAGTTTCGATCTGGACGGCATCCTCGTTGAAGCCGTCGAGGCAAAAAATATGGCTCACAATCCCAAGGAATGTGTTGGTTACATCATCACAGTTGATGGTATTAAGATTTACGCTTCCGGTGATACTTCCAAGACCGAGCAGATGAAGTCGTTTGCGGAGCGCGGTCTTGATTACGCGCTGTTCCCGCTGGATGGCTTTTTCAATATGGGTTTGGAAGAAGGCTCGGAGTGTGCTCAAATCGTTGGAGCAAAACATAATATCCCGGTCCACCTTAAGCCCGGCGGCTTGTTCGACCGCGAGAAAGCGGATAAATGGGATGCACCTAATAAGCTGATTCTTGAACCGGGAGAGGAAATAAATCTCTAATTCGATGCAGATCGCGCCGAGGGATGACATTCTCACCGGAGAATAACCGAACTATGCCGTTTTGATTGACGAATAATCATTCAACGAGTAAAATAACAAGTCGCCAGAAAACCATCTGGCAAATTTTATGGGAGAGGGTAACCTGAAAGATGGTGAGAGGCTCCCGGAGGAAAAATGACTACAAAGCAAGACGATATTATTATCAAGGTTCAGAAACGCGAAGTGACCGGCAAACAGGTCAAACAATTACGCCGCCAGGGTATTTTGCCCGCTGTCGTATATGGTCACAAGGTTGATTCTTACCCCGTTCAGATGGACACCCATTCAACTTATTTGATGCTTCGCAAAATCACCCCCACTACCTTGGTTACGCTTGACCTGGATGGCAAGAAAACCAAAGTTATGATTCGCGAACGCAAGTTTGACGTTGTTACCGGCGATTTGTTGCACCTCGACTTCCTGGCCGTTTCGATGACCGAGAAGATGCGCGCCAGTGTGGCAATCGAATTGGTTGGCGACGCCCCGGTTTTGGATGAAGTTCCCGGATCTTTGCTCAATCATATGCTCGATAGCCTTGAAATCGAAGCTCTTCCTGCTGATTTACCGGAACGCATTCAGGTTGATGTCAGCGGTTTGCTTAGCGCTGAAGACAGCATTACCGTTGCTGACCTGAAACTTGGCGACAAAATCGAGATTCACACTCCTGCCGAAGAGGTTATCGTTTCCGTTAGCTTCGTTGCTACAGAAACTGGAGAAGCTGCCGAACTCGGAGAGGGCGGATCCGAACCTGAGGTTATGGAAAAAGGCAAGAAGGAAGAAGACGGAGAGTAATCTCATCCTCTTTATTGGTTTCTACAACAAACCGGCTTCAGATTTTGAAGCCGGTTTTTGTTTTAAACGAAGAAGATAATTTTCAGGGCGCTAATCTTTAGGTTCGTGACGGCGAGCATCGTACCCGAACGAAGTGAGTGGTATTGAAGATGGGATTGCGCATAAAATTCCTTGAGGTTTAAACATCTTCAAGTTCGCCCTACACGTCATGTACAGACCGGCGGATTGAAGGCGCACAAGGAATCCGACATCCAACATTTTTAGCGCCTTCAATCTCGCCCTACCCTGCGGATGCGTTCCAAATTGCTTTATTTTGCTCGGATGCAGAGATTTTTACCCGCTCCCTGATTCCTGCTCCCTGCTCCCCGGGTCCGGAGTTAACTTTTTTATCATCCGCCAGGCGGGTTCGTTGACGGTTTGATAGTTTCCGAACTGGTCCTGGTAACGCCAGCGGCCTTCTTCGGTGCCGATGATGCGATAGCCGTGTTTCTCATAGAGTTTGCGGGCTTCCTCATTTTCTCTTCCGACGTTAATCCTCATCGTATCAAAACCACGGCCGAGCAGATATTCTTCTAAAAATCGAATCAAGTGGCCACCCAAGCCATTGTTGCGATATTCCGGTCTGATTCTGAAAGAAAACATGTAAGCCCGGTGGATTCCATCTGCCATTTCTGGATAAGCTGAAAGCAAGAGCAAAAAGACCTGCCCAATTATTTTCCCCTCCTGGTTTTCTGCCACCCAAATCAGGGTGTTGCCACCGCGACTGTTTTGGTAATGCTGACGGTAAAGCCGTCGAAAATGAGCATATTCGCCATCCCATTCCATGCCGGGCAGATCAGCTTCGCGGGCTTGTCTGATGCGAATCATGTCACCATCGGGCATCGTATAGATCGATTCGGGTAAAGTGGGCATTATTTTTTCTCAAGCAATTGATTAAGCAATTCAATTTCTTCATCAAAACTGTGAATCTCACCATCCAGCCAGGCTGCTTTAAGGCGACTGAGAATGCTTTCGTAGCGCGAAGAAGGCGGCAAACCGCGTGCTTTGAGATCTTCACCGCTGGTATAGGGGCGGATTTTTTGGTAAGTGTTCAGGTAGTCCTCAAGAGGTTGAACCTGACTATCCTGAGGATAGAGCACGGTTTGAATCACCATTTCCGGGAATTTAGAAAGCTTTTCACTAATTTGACTGGGTAATAATTTTTCTAAACCAGGCAATGCGGCACGCAGGCGGGCAGTTTGGCGAATTTTTTGAACCATGTCCGCTGTCAGCCGCAAACGTGAACCGAGATCCTGGATGGTTTGCTCGGGGTAAGCTTCGAGCCAGAGCATCCAAAGGGCAGTTTGCAGGTTTTCGAGGCTGAGCCAGCCGTCTTCGACATGAGCGATTGCTGTTTCAATTCTTGCTTTTTGGGCTGCGGTCCAGTTCAAATCCGGGTGGATTGCTTTTAATATTCCAAAAGATTGCAAGCTTTGCATAATCTGGCTGATTTTATCTTCCTGAAAAATCAAATCGAGCTCATGGCGAATTCTGGCACCGGTCAGTTCGTCAATCAGGGGCAAACTGGCTTGCAAGAGGCTGAGTGTGCGTTCTTCGATTTCAAAATCAAAACGCTCGGCAAAACGAACCGCCCTCATCATGCGCGTAGCATCGTCGACAAAAGAAAGCGCATGTAAAACGCGAATTTTCTTTTGCATCAGGTCGTCATAACCGCCCCAAAAATCGAAAAGCTGTCCATAATGTTCGCCATCCAGACGAAGTGCCAGCGTATTAATCGTGAAATCGCGGCGGTGAAGGTCCATCTTGATACTGCTGCGCTCCACAACAGGCAGGGCAGCCGGATGGTCGTAAAATTCCGTTCGGGCACTGATTAAATCGAGATGTTCGGGCAGGGCATTTTCACCATAACAGGCAATCCCCAGTTTTTGGCAAATTTCATCCCTGCTTTCGGAAAGAATCCATTTAGCAGTCCCAAAACGCTTGTGGACGACCACTCTTCCGCCAAAAACACTCACCAGGTGATTGGCAAATTGAATCGCATCTCCTTCGAGGACGATATCAAAATCCTGACTGGGACGGTTGAGAAGCAAATCGCGAACAAATCCGCCGACAATATAAGCGGGCAGGCGGAGTTCGCTGGCTTCTTGAGCAACAGCCTGGAGCAGGCTTTTACGTTCAGCAGTCAAAGCCTCATTTAAAGCAATGACAACATCTTCCTGCGGCAAAGGTTTGCCGTTTGGGCTGAGCGTGCCAATCAGATCGGTACGGGTAACAATTCCAATCACATAACCACTTTCGGGGTCAACCACGGGTACTTGTCCCCAACCGGTATTGGCCATAATTTCTTTGATTCGGCTGAGTGAATCATCCGGAAAAACACGGATTTCGCCGGCTTCCATGATGTCGCCGACGGTTTTATTGAGATTATGCTGTAAGGCACGGTCAACATTGCGTCGATTGAGCAAACCAATAACTTTTGAATCCTTGACAACCGGATAGCCCTCAAAACCATAGCGATTCATCAAGCGGGCTGCCTCTTCAACTGAGAGCTGCGGGTCTAAAATCAATGGATCGCGGGACATGATTTCGTGAACTTTCACTTCCGGTGTGACGGCAACCGGTAAAAAGCGCAATACTTCATCGAAGGTTTCTAGCATAAGTTGGCGGGTGTTTTCCGGGTTGGGTCGGTCGATTGGGCGAATCAAAGCCGAAGATGCCCGCTTGTGTCCGCCACCGTCAAAATGGCGTGCCAAAAGTCCGACATCCAGATTGTCGGTGGTCGAGCGTGCTACCAATCGCACGCCTTGTTTGGTGGAAACAACCAAAATCAAGCCGTCCGGATCCAAAAAGTCGCGAAGTTTATGGGCGACAGATGAAATTTCGTCATTAAGATCAAAGGCTTCAGCACTGGCAACCAAAACCTCATAGCCCTCAACGTTATGGCTGGTCAGATTGGCAATCAGGCGGTCATAAAGCTGAAGCTGAACACTGGAAAGAGGCGGGTTGAGATAGCGCGAGACGAGATTGAGATTCGCTCCGTTTTCAAGCAAAAAAGCAACTGCCCGGGCATCGCGGGGGCTGGTGTTGCTGTAAGCCAGCGAACCGGTATCTTCATAGATGCCCAAAAGCATCAAAGTCGCTTCGAGAGCGGAAGGAAAAATTTTGGCATCCTGAAGTTTCTCCACGAGGAGGGTTGCACAAGCTCCGGAAGTCTCAAGTTGCATTTCCCAATCGGGATGCGATTGCTTTTTGCGCGGGTGATGGTCAATTACACAAATTTTGGTATTAGCGGTTAAACCTCTTAGGGTAACCAAGGATTGAGTATCAACTAAATAAACTTGTTCAATATCCGTGTGTGGCAAATCGCTCAAGGTTGAGAAACCGAGTTCCTGACCATATTTGCTCAAGAATTCGCGACCGTTGCGGTTGATTTGGCGAGGCAAGAGAGCAAAAGTTTCCGGCATGAGCAAATGCGCTCCCAGCATGGATGCCAGAGCGTCGAGGTCGGCTTGCTCGTGCGTCATAATCAATTTCATAGTCTTGCTACCATTCTCAGGCAGTTTTAATTATCGTACCAAAAAGCCTGATTTTCCGGATTGTAGGAATTATAAATTATTTGAGAGAGTTTTCCAAAAAGCCAGTTCCCTTCGTCGAAAAGGAATTGATCGCTTTTATAGGCAAAAACAACCAGGACATAATCGCCACCCGGTGTGCTGATGACGGCACTGTCGCTGATGGTGTGTAAAAGTCCGTCTGTTTCGTTTGTCCAGCCATGTTTATGGGCAATTGTCGCTTCGGGTGCCAAACCGGTCTCAAGCAGCTGGTGAATTTTGTTTTCCTTGAGGTAATCAAGCATCATTGTGCATTCGGTGCTTGTGATTTGCCCGTTGAAAAGTGCCTGATTGGGGTCTTTTGAGCAGCGATAAATCTTTGCCAAAAGGTCGCCTACTTCGCTGGGGACGGTTTGATTGTACAGATCGGGGTCAAGGAAGATATCGCGACGTTGGTTTGCCGGTGTGCTGATTTGCTCCAGCAAGGGGGAGCCGGGTTCAAAATATCCGGCAAGGAAGGTGTTTTGATAGCCAAGTTCGCGCATATCAGCTGTAACCATCAGGGGTCCCCGCTGGTTATCCAGATAGGCTTTCATCAAACCATCGGCGGGAGGATTGAGTGATTCGCCAATCATCAGTCTCATCCAGCTGGTTGCCTGATTGGGCAAGGGCTCTTCAAGACGACGCATAACCGAGACCATAATTGGAATCTTAATCGTGCTGGCGGCAGAATAGGCGACATCGACGGGGACATCCTGATTGTTTTGCAGGGCAAAATGCATCAGTTGTCCGTTCTGCATGTCCTGTAAATAGACTTCTGCCAGTCCGTTGAAGCGTTCCAAAAGGAATGTCTGGCGCAGCATCGCCTCGACATTTGCCCAATTGACCGGAGCGGCGGCTTCTTCGCTGACATTCAATTCGATAATGCGTTCAGCAGGGGAAAGCAAGGCGTTTTTGACCTCTTGGACAGTTTCGGGCAGGGAGATCAGTTGGTAGCCGGCTTGTCCAGGAGTGAAATTCGTGCTGTAGAGGATTGGCGTTGGTGCAGTGGCGGGTTGGTCATAACGCTCGCTGAAGATTTGATTAAGGAACAGGCTGAGCTGGTTTTCGTCCAGATTGTAGGCAAGTTGAATTTCATTCTCGGTTTCAGGAATGGATTTATTCCAAAGGTAATTCCAAAAGCTCAAGCTTTTCTGACTTTGAAGCAGCTCGTTGTTAAGTTCTTGCTCGTTAACCGAAAAGCCCAGTTCCTGGGGACTAAATTGGATTCGTGCTCTTTTATAACGCAGCTCAACGGGGATATTGAAAGCTTCCCGGATGCGTTGCAGGGCTTCTTCGAGATTGAGATTTCCGAGCGGGATGCCACTGAGGCTGGTTTGGCTTGGCAAAAGAACAGGAATCGCTTTGAATTTACTGTAAGCATTCAAGCCAACAATAAAAGCGGCAAGCATTAACCCTATACCCAAGGTCAATAGAATCCCGCGTCCGAGCCCATTTTTTTTCTTCCGACTATAACTGCTTCTCTTCATTGATAGGATTTTACCATTATATGGGGCGGGAAGCGGGGAGCGGGTAACGGGGAGCAGAAACACTTCGTATATGCTCATCTGATCAATTAGTACAGGAATGCAGGCTGATTGAAAATGGGTCAAGGCATAATGATATCAAGGTTAAAACATTTTCAATCTAGCCCTACGATCCTGTGATTTCATTCATCCCCACCGAAAGTTTTTTATTAAAACAAAAAATGGCGGTCGTCTGACCGCCATTTTAAGATTTACAAAATTGAGTCTAAGGAATCAGGCTCGGCAGGATGGCGTAGAACTCGGTCGCTTTGACCATGTCATCCAAACTGACGCTGTCGTTGACTGTGTGGGCGGTTACTTCGTCGCCAGGACCAAAGCCAATCGAGGGGATGTTGGCTTTACCGGCCCAATAAATACCATTGGTGCTGAAAGACCATTTGCTGGCAGGCATGAATTCGAGACCGACCAATTCGCGAGCTTGCAAACCGGCTTGCACTAAGCCATGGTTTTCGTCCAATGCCCAGGCGGGGAAGTATTTATCAACTGGGAAGACAAAACCGGTGTATGAAGGTTCGTCATAGAACAAGGCTTCAACTTTGACGCGATCTTTGCTCTCTTCGGGAATCAGGGCTTCAATTTGAGCGATGGCATCTTCTTTGCTTTCGCCAAAGGTCATTCGGCGGTCAATATAAATGACGGCTTCGTCGGGAACAGCATTGAGGCTGGGGGTTTTGACGGTCATATCGGAAACGGTGATTTTGCCATGTCCAAGGAATGGGTCGTCGCCCAATGAAGGTTCGAGGTCGCGAATGCCTTCGATGACGGGCAGGAGCAAATAGATGGCGTTGATACCAACATGGTTGCTGGCGGCATGAGCAGAGACGCCCTTGGCGATAACTTTCAACTCAATACGGCCCTTGTGGCCACGATAAACTTGCATTTTGGTCGGCTCACCGATAACAACAAAGTCAGGGCGAATGCCGGGGTCAACTTCAACGAAAGTGTTGGGGGCGATACCGTCACACCATTCTTCCATGTTACCGAAATACCAGGCTGTCCAGCCATCCAACAAACCGAGGTCGCGGGCAAAAGCCATGCCATAGATCATGCCGGGTGTCGAACCTTTTTCATCGCAAGCACCGCGGGCGTAGAGGACGCCGTCTTCAACTTTGCCTTCAAAGGGGTCCCATTGCCATTCATGGGGGTCACCAATTCCAACGGTATCGATATGGGAATCGAAAACGATGCTACGAGGTCCGTTGCCAATTCTGCCCAGAATGTTGCCCATTTTATCAAAACGGACTTCATCAAAGCCTAATTTGCGCATCTCTTCGGCGATTCTTTCACCAACCGGTCCGATTTGGGATTCCATGCTTGGAATGGCGCAGATCTCTCGCATAAAACGGATGATGTCATCCCTTTTTTCTTCGGTCATCTGCTTGATTTTGGTCATTACTTCTTGAGAGGTCATTTGTTCTCCTTTTACAATTGTGCCGCGTGAAGCCTGGCAGGCTATATAATAAATTGTGTAACAGAAAATCGCTTTATGTGTAAAATAATTTTAGAATGTGAGCTAAGATGGATATGTTATCATTAAAAACTGGTATGGGCAATTTATTTAGGAAGCCTGAGTTGAATTGGGGTATTTTGGGGGCCGCCCGCATTGCAGAAACAGCTGTTCCG
>Ga0265295_1003308_pt1 | contig 23710 bp, 21 predicted proteins | sample Munlansysbiofilm_FD_192503 | JGI IMG/M metagenome (GOLD analysis project Ga0265295, IMG submission 192503) | Leachate microbial communities from a municipal landfill in Southern Ontario, Canada - Methane capture system biofilm | ecosystem: Engineered > Solid waste > Landfill > Unclassified ...
ATCCAAACTGTACCAAACTCCTAAGACACCCACAGAAAGCAGGCAAAGACCTGCGCAAGGAAATTATCATGGCAAAAAAAATCTATGTTGGAAACATGAGCTACCAGACCACCGAGGAAGCCCTCTACTCTCTCTTCGCACAGTATGGCGAAGTCATGAGCGCAAGGATCATTTTCGATCGCGACACCAATCGTCCCAAGGGCTTTGCCTTTGTTGAGATGGCAGATGACAGTGCAGCAGTTGCAGCTATCAGCCAGCTCGACGGACAGGATTTCGACGGCAGAAACCTTCGTGTCAACGAAGCAATCGCAAAAGAAAGAACTGAACGCAGACCTTCTTATAACAACAGATATTAATCACCGACAACACAGCAGCAAGGGAGTCCGAAAGGGCTCCTTTTTGTATGTATGCACGACATCAAACCTCTTACATTCATACGTCTGGTGGTATCCCTTACCAAATTAACCTATTGTTATCTCCAATAAGTATGAAATATTCATACTTGTCGGAGGTGACAAAGCTTACCCAGATGCCTCTTCCATGAAACAGCTTGAGAGCATAACACTTTGCAAAATGTTTACTCATTGTAAGAAAGAAGTTCTGTGGATGATTGCATTTTCGAAAACAAGACAATCCGTTCTCAACCCCCCGTCAGATACCGATACAAGCTCTCTTCAACCCGTTTCTGCATCCTGAACCACATGGCAACGATGGGCCGGCTTCCTTGATTGGCGTCCCTCTTTTCACGAAGCTCCTTGCGCAGGAGCGTCATATCACCCATATAGTAGAAGGAACGACCCTCATCACCATGTTTCTTCACAAACAGAGGCAGGAGCAGCCCTGTTTCCTGCTGCCTGTCCATTGCCTTCACCTCAGGAGAGTTGAAGGTGCGACCATGCTTCGTCTCCCAAGTAAACTCATCCGGGGAGAGAAAGCTGTCCTTGTAGTTGATGAGCGGGTTGATCACCTCCACATTCTTTTCCAGGGTAACAAAGATCGGACACACGTTCAGTTGTTTGTTGTACACATACCCCCCGATGTTCTGCGGTACCATATCCTGCTCCCAGCCAAGCAAGCGAAGAACTTCCGCCCTACTGTATTTGCTGTAGAGATAGAGATCATGAGCGAAACGGTTCTTCTGGTCGCGCGCTTGGAATTGAAATTTTGAGAACGCGAGCAAGTCTTCCACATGCCTGCGATAGTCCTTCCCTTCGCTAAGCAACATTCCGAACTCAGGATCCATCCTGATCACACCCTCATTGACGGACACATAGCTCAGGTTCCCATGAGTCGCCTTGTCGCGGTCGAGGAAATACCCGTTGGAGAGGATGCGCAGAGCAGACTTAAGATCCTGTTTTTCCACACAATATCCAGGAAAAACTTCCTCAAGATGGTTAGTGATAGCCTCAATTGTAGAGCTTTGTTCAGGGTCTTTCAGAACAAGGTTCAGAATGGTCGACTCGTAGGGTCGAAGTCCCTTTGCCAGGATCTTGCTCAGAAACAGCAGGCTCTGCATCTGCTTCGGGGGAAGCAAGGGCAGGTCTTTCTCAACTTTCTGAAGGAAGTGTCGATAGCTTTTTGCATACGTGATGAAAAGCAGAGCCGAAACAGCATCCGTCTTGGTGAAATCCATCATGGTCGGGATGTTTCCCAACCGCGCCTTCATCTTCTGGTACTCAGATGTAAGGAAGGTCATCTGAGAGAAGTTTGCCGTGTTGATGGATGCATAGATCTGTTCTTTCGCAATCTTTTCAAAGTTGATCGTGGACACCCCGGGAATGCCGAGACTACCCCCGGTAAGATAGCGACGCAACGTATCTTTCTCATAGCTGTATGCCCCGAACAAGGCAACGGGGATAAGGAAACTGCTCTGATAGTTGCCGATGAAATCGATGACCGTCACAAACTTCTTGCCTACCATTTTCCTCAGTCCCCTTCCGAGTTGCTGGACAAAGACAATGGCTGACTGGGTCGGTCTGAGCATGACAATCTGGTTCAGGACAGGGATGTCGATGCCCTCATTGAGGATATCGACAGCAAGCACATACTGCAGGTGATCGGTGCGATCAGAAGCCAGTGCATCCAGAACTTTTGTCCGTGTTTCCTCATCATCCTGACCGCTGAGAGCCCGTGTCCGGTAGCCCAATACATTCAGCTTATCCGACAATTCGTGGGCTTCGTCCACCCGACTGCAGAAGATGAGGCCTCGCCTGTTCTCCTTTTTCAGCGAATAGCGCTCCAGTACCTCCCTGATTCTCACCACACGCTCCTCCGCTACCAGTGTTGAGAATGCTGAGGTATCATCAACTGTCTTGCCATCGATGGTCAGGTCTTTCACCCCGAAGTAATGGAACGGACAGAGCAGGTTGGCCTCGAGGGCTTGCTTGAGCCGTATCTCATAGGCAACCGTATGGTCGAAGAGCTCATAGATGTCAAACCCGTCACTGCGCTCGGGAGTTGCTGTCATACCCAGCAGGAAATCACTGTGAAAGTGCTCAAGCACCTTGCGGTAGGAGTTTGCCCCACTGTGATGCACCTCATCCACTACGATGTAGTCGAAGAAGTCTGAAGGATACTTGCCAAGTACCTCGTTCTTGGAGAGCGTTTGGATCATGGCAAATATGTAAGGAGCGCTGGTTTTCTTCCCCGACCCCAGAAAGCCCATCTCGATGTCACGGCCCAGAATCCTTTTGAAACTTTCCATTGCCGAACGGGCAACTTGCTCACGATGCACGATGAAAAGAAATCGCTTGGGTCGAACTGCCTGTACGTCAAAAGCACAAAGATAGGTTTTGCCTGTACCGGTTGCTGAGATCAACAACGCTTTGCGCTTTCCTTGCCTGCGCAGTTCTGCAAGCGATTGCATTGCTTCCCTCTGCATTGCATTGGGAATAATCTCCTCCTGCGTTTCCTCTTGCTCCTCTGCACTGCCGATATGGCTGAGATTGCGTTGCCAGGTAGTGGCTTGCTGAATGGTACGGTAGTGTTCCAGCCAGAGGGAATCCAGCGCTCGAGCTTGGGACCACACCTGTGCAAACTCCTCTTGCATCTTGTGGGAGAACTCCCCGGTACAGAGTGCATGAAAACGCACATTCCACTCACAGTTGCGGGTAAGGGCATTGGCTGTGATATTTGAGCTTCCGACAATGAAGGTAACGTGGCTTGCGTGGGTAAAGAAATACCCCTTTGCATGAAACGCTTCTTCAGAAGCAATTCGAAGTTCGATGTTCGGATACTGGTGAGCAATGGCCTCAAGGGCATCAGCCTCTGTATAGTTCAGGTAATCGGAGGTGAGAATCTGCCCCTTCACGCCTCGTTGTCCGGTATCGAGCAGGGCTTGATGGAGTTGGACCAAGCCTCCCAACGTGATGAAAGCAACGGAACATTGAAACGATGTGCAGCATTCCAACTCATTGACAAGTGCCGAGAGCACTTTCTGGTGTGGGGGCTTGTTCAGCACCAGATCAGGACGATATGTATCCGAGGATGCATATGTGTCATCGACGAAACCCGTCTTCAGGCTCTTGAGCAGGAATTCTGCACTGAGGCTGTTCATCAGCTCTCCATCAGCGCCTTGGTGCGCGCCACAATGGGAAGGTCTGCTGCGGCCCACTCCACACTGTACAACTCTTCTGGACCCAGCCAACGGCAGTCCAGATGCTCAGTGAGCACCATGTCCCCTGCAACCAAGGCACAGCGGTACGCATGCATGGTGATGTGGAAGGTTTCGTACGTATGGTTGACCGTCATGAGATGGTCCTCCACTGCTATTTTTGCAGAAAGCTCTTCGCTGATCTCCCGAACGATTGCCTCTTCCCCAGACTCTCCCACTTCCAGCTTGCCCCCTGGGAACTCCCACTTTCGGGCAAGCTCCCCGCTATCCTTTCTCTGTGCTGCAAATACTTTCCCATCCTTGATGATGACTGCTGCAGCAACGACAATCTGTTTCATATACCTTCCTCGACCTGATGAGTATACAGCAAAATGCAGCCTATGGCGACAATGAGAGAAATCCTTTCCCCGTAGCCGGTGATTGCCTTCCGTCTGTGTTTGGCTGATAATGAATCAACTATGAAAAACGGCATTGTACTGATCACCTACCCCGACTCACTCGGGGCCAACCTGAAGCAGCTCAAACATGTGCTGGATGCATACTATGCACAAGCAGTGGCATCAGTACATGTGCTCCCCTTCTTCCCTTCCTCGGGAGACAGGGGCTTCGCACCGCTTTCTTATGAGAGCGTAGATCCTGCTTTCGGAAGCTGGGAAGACATTAAAGCGCTTGCCGCTGACTATGACCTGGTCTTCGACTATATGATCAACCACATCAGCAGCAAGAGCCCCTACCTCAAGGAGTATCTGGAGGAGGGCCCGCAATCACCCAAGAAAGCTCTCTTCATCGACTATGAAGCGTTCTTCGGAGGGGAGCCGACCCGCGAGCAGGTGGACAAGATCTACAAGCGCAAGAACAAGGATCCCTATCATAGCCTGACCTTCGCCGATGGGTCGACAAAAAAGTTTTGGTGTACCTTCAGTGAGGAACAGATCGACCTTGACACCCAAAGCGAGGAAGGAAAAGCCTTCCTCAAGCAGAATCTGGAGAACCTCGCCGCAAGGGGCGCAAAACTCATCCGCCTCGACGCCTTCGCCTACGCCATCAAGAAGCTCGATACCGACTGTTTCTTTGTGGAACCGGAGACCAGCCGATTGCTCAATGAGTGCAGGGCCATCGTCGCACCCTATGGCGCTGATGTCCTTCCCGAGATCCATGAGCACTACTCCATCCAGCTCAAGCTTGCCCAGGAAGGCTTCCCTGTCTATGACTTCGCCCTGCCGCTTCTGATGCTCCATGCCCTGTATTTCAGCACTACCACCTATCTGAAACACTGGTTCTCCATCTGTCCGAGAAACCAATACACAACCTTGGACACCCACGATGGCATCGGGGTGGTGGACGTCTACGGACTGCTTCCTGACGAGGAAATCGAGAAGACCCAGCAGCATCTCTACGAGCAAGGAGCAAACGTCAAGCGCATCTACAGCTCCGAGGCTTACAACAATCTGGACATCTACCAAGTGAATTGCACCTATTACAGCGCTCTTGGTGACGATGACCGTGCCTATCTGCTTGCCCGCGCGGTGCAATTCTTCAGCCCTGGTACCCCGCAGGTGTACTATGTGGGAATGTTGGCAGGGAAAAACGACCTGAAGCTGTTGGAAGAGAGCCGGGAAGGAAGAAATATCAACCGCCACTACTACTGCCTTGAGGAAATCGAGGAGGAGCAGAAGCGGCCGGTTGTGCAAGCTCTGAAACTTCTGATGGAGCTCAGGACAAACCACCCCGCCTTCAATGGGAGCTTTGTGCTGGAAGCATGCGAGGATGACTCACAACTCAAGCTCAGCTGGGAAACTGAGGAAACCAAGCTTACGCTCAACGCCGATTTCTCCTCACGCTCCTTCAACATTGAGGAACAGGGCAAAAGCATCATGAAGTTGTAGAAACACAGGCTGCTCAGCTTGACAAGAGATGAGCCGAGGAGAATGATTGGCTGATTGCCATGCAACACGTCATCATCCTTCACAATGCCATACCAGAGAATGCCCCGGAAGATGTCCTTGACATCCTCACCCAAGCCACTTGGATTGGGGAAATCCTTGCAGCCAAAGGTTGGGAAGTCAGTCTGCTTCCCTATTCGCTAGAAGCCCTTGCACGCCTTGACGACTCTGCCGTCATCTTCAACCTGCTGGACTCAGCCCCCCACGAGGAAAGCCTCTCTTACCTCGGAGCAGGCATCCTGGAGCACCTAGGATTGCGCTATACCGGCTGTTCCCTTCCTACCCTCTACGTGACTGGGGACAAGCAACTTACCAAGGCCCTGCTGCTCAAGGAAGGGCTTCCGACACCTAGGCCGTATGATCCTTCCCACCCACAAGGAACGTACCTGATCAAAGCAACCAACCAAGACGCTTCGATGGGGCTGGATGAATCGTGTCTGGTGCAAGGGGTGGAAGTAGAACGTGTACTGAAGGAAAAAGAAGCATCCTATGGGATTCCCTTCTTTGCAGAGCAGTACATCGATGGGAGGGAGTTCACGGTGTGCCTCTATGGGAAACATGGATCACCGACCATCCTGCCACCCTATGAGTGGGTATTCCGTCAATATGAGCAGCGGGCGAAAATCATCACCTATGATGCAAAGTGGACCGAGAAAACCTATGGGTATGAGCATATCGAAGCCAAGTACACCCACGACGAGCAAGACAAGTCATTGCTGGAGGAGCTGGTTGAGCTGAGCCGCCGGTGCGCTTCCCTCTTCAATCTCACCGGCTATGCACGGGTCGACTTTCGAGTCGATGCAGACAACCGGCCCTATATTCTGGAAGTGAATGCAAACCCCTCGTTCTATGGGTTCTATCATCTGGCCAAACAGTGGCAGTTCTCCTTTGAGGATCTGGTGGAGAGTCTGGTTCTCACAGCATCGAATCAGAGATAGGTATCAACCCAGACGAGGTTCTCCAGTTCCAAGCCTGCATCCCGATACAGATGCTGTGCGCGAACATTGGAAGGATGGGTCACCAAGGCAAGATACGTGCATCCCCGCCCTTTTGCCCAAAAGCGCACGGCCTCAAGCAAGCGGGATGCAAGCCCCTGCAAACGTGCCTCCTCGGCCACAAACAGCTCATTGAGCCACAGGTAGTCACCACCGCTCTCCAGACCGCAACACACATTGCCAAAGGCGAAGCCGACGGCTTTCTCCTGGGCATAGGCAACCCAGAGCACCGAGCGGCTCTCGTCTTTCATTGCATTGGCGAGGACCTGAGCAATCTCCCCCCGCGTTTGGCTGTACCCGATGAAGGACAGCTGGCCTTCAAGTAAATCAAGCAAGCCTTCATAGTCCCTGATCACGAGGGTGTGCTCATACACCTCGATACTGCTTGCATCCATCGTTCACCATCCCTTCACATAGATCAGCTTGGCATCGTCAGGGGCGTAATAGTGGGCAAGAGTCGCTTCCAGCTGATACCCATGGCTGGTATAGAACCTGCGGGTAGGCACATACAAGGCACTGCTGCTTGTCTCAATATAGATGCGCTTGCCCCCCCGCTTCTGGATCTCTGCTTCCGTACTGGTGAGCAACGATACCCCAATGCCTTGTTTCTGATAGACAGGGTCGACAGCAATCCAGTACAGGTCATAACTGTTCTGGGTTCCCGGAATGGGTCCAAAACACGTATAGCCGAGTACCTCATCCTGACGCTGGGCAAACTGGAAAAAGTACAGTGATGACTCACCGAACTGGAGGCGCTCCCTGACCAGCGACACTCCCACTTCCTGCTCTTCCTCATTGAAGAAGCCCGTGCGTTTAAGGATGGAGGCCACAGAGAGGATATCGCTTTCCTGCGGCGGCTCACGCATGCATAGTCCATCCATGTCAGGCCTCCTCGATCAGAGCGGCGATCAGCTGCTCATAGGAAATGCCTGCCTGCAGGGCTGATGCAGCATACCCGCTCTCCCGTTCCAGACAGGGGTTGCTGTTCATCTCCAGGATGTAGGGCTGTTTGTGCTCGTCCACCCGGAAATCAATGCGGGCGGGTCCGGAGGATCCGAAGAGCTGATAGGTCTTCAGCGCCAACTCCTGCAACTTCGCAACCAGCTCTGCATCTTCGCTTGGAAAGACAAACCTCCGTTGGGTGTGCTGATAGGCAAATGAGTCCACCTCCCATTTCGCTTCGTACCCGACCACCTTCACTCTCTCGGGAGGATAGTCGACGAAACAAAGCTCGGCAACCGGAAGCACCTTTCCACCAGGAAGTACCGAAACACTGAATTCACGCCCTTCTATGTACTCCTCGGCAAAAAAGCGACCTCCCTCCAATGCACCAGAGAGTTCCTCCTCAGAAGAGAAGGAGCGTACCGAATACTCATCAATTCCGAGCGAAGCCTCTTGGTCAATCGGCTTGAGGATGAGCTGGGTATGCAGGCACCACGTATTGCTCTGCACATCATGCACTTCAACCCATCGAGGTGTGGGCAAGCCCGTCATGTGCAGCATACGCTTTGCCTTTGTCTTGTCGGCACTGAGCAGCAGCGTCTGGGCACTTCCCCCACAGCAACTCACACCCAAGCTTTGGCAGAGCAAGGGAGGAAGACACAAGAGGGATGCAGAGCTCAGGTTCTCCACCAGATTGAAAACCGTATCACAGCAAGAGCGCTCAATGCTTCTTCCCGTGATGGCAAGGTTCATAGAGAAGTAGGCTATCACAACCTCATGCCCAAGGCTCTTGAGGGCCTGCCTGACTTGGGAGACCTGCAACTTGGTGTCCTTGCTGTCAAGTCCGGCTTTGCTTGTCAGTCGGTCGGTCAGTATCAGGATGCGCATAGGCTGCTCCGTTTGCATGCAGAGTCCATGATCTTCTTGAGCAACGCTGCATAGGATACTCCGTGCATGGAGGAGAGGATCGGAAGGTCCGAATCCACCGGGTGCAATCCCGCAAGGGGATTCACCTCAAGGAAGTGAACCACCCCGTTCCCATCCATGCGTACATCCACACGTCCCCCATCACGACAGCCAAGCGCTTTCCAAGCACCCAAGGCAACCTGCTCGCACAAGCGTGCTGTATCTACATCAGGAATTATGTAGCGTGTACAGCTCAGATACTCCTGCTTGGTCTTGTAGGAATAAATACCCTTGTCGCTGGATGCATCAACCAGAATCTCCATCACCCCGACGCTCTCTGCCTCTTGTCCCGTTCCGGTAATTCCTACGGTGAACTCCCTGCCGGTAAGGTAGGTCTCCACCAAAACCGGTTGTGCATACACCTCCAAAAGGTGTTGTGCAACCTGCATAAGCGCTTCTGGGCTATCCACCAGAGAGTGTTCGCTGATGCCGATGCCCGTTCCCCCGGCAACCGGCTTGAGGAAAAGCGGGAACGGGAGGTGGATGCGCTCGATATCAGAAAGGTGTTGGATGAGGAAAAACGGAGCAGTTTTCACCCCATGCTCGGCTACCACCTGTTTGGCAAAGCCCTTGTGCAGACAGATTGCCAGAACAAAGGAGTCGGAAAAGACATACGGAATCTGGTAGGCATCAAGCAAAGCCGGTATCTGGGATTCACGCAAGAGACCAAAGAGTCCCTCTGCAATATTGAATACCAGGTCGCACCGCTTCCCTTGTGCAAGATAGGTCACCAAGGCTTTGACATTGCCGATGCGTATCGTTTCATACCCCAGATCACGAAGGGTTTGCTCAAGGGTTTCGATGGTGAGGGAGCTGTCACATTCGCTGACCAGCTCGGCATCGTAGCCCTCTGAGAGATAATCGGCCTTCAGGTCATAGGTCAGTCCTACGAGCATTGTTCTCGCTCCCGTTCTGTGGGATAGGAGTACACCTTGCCCTCATAGTTGCGCAGATACAGATGCTGCTCATCCTGACCAACTTCGTACTCTGGAAGGATGGGGACTTTCCCTCCTCCTCCCGGGGTATCGATCACATATTGGGGAATGGCATATCCGCTGGTAAAGCCTCTCAAACCCTGCATCAGGAGCTTGCCCTTATCCACAGTCGTCCTGAAGTGTGCAGAACCTGAAATGGGATCACACTGATAGAGATAGTACGGTCTCACCCGATGACGAAGCAGCTTGTGGAAGAGACTTTTCAAGGTTTCAACCGAATCATTCACACCCTTGAGCAGTACGGTCTGGCTTCCCAGGACCACACCGGCGTCGGCAAGTGCATCACAAGCTTTGGCCGCCTCAGCCGTCATCTCATCCGGATGCGTTGCATGGATGCTCATGTACAGGGGTTTGCAGGTCTTGAGTATGGCAAGCAACTCATCGGTGATACGCTGGGGCATGACCATCGGCACCTTTGTTCCGATACGTACCATTTCCACGTGTTCGATCGCTCCCAAACGACCAAGCAGATACGAAAGCTTGTCATCGGAGAGGGTGAGAGGATCTCCACCACTGATGAGGACATCCCTCACCTCGGTGTGCTCTTCGATATAGGAAAGAGCTTCCTCCCAATGCTTGAGCAGATTCTCCGTATGTCCTCCGACCATGCGGGAACGGGTGCAATAACGACAGTACGTGCTGCAGAAACTGGTGGTGAGGAAAAGAACCCGGTCAGGATACCGGTGAACCAGCCCCCGGACCTTGGTGGTGTGTTCCTCGGAAAGAGGATCGTCACTCTCGCCGCTCGTCTTGTCTGCTTCTAGGATGGAAGGAATGACGCACTTGCGCAGGGGAGCTTGGGTATCAGAGGGATCGATAAGACTTAGATAGTAGGGGGTAACGGAGAAGGGAAACAGGGTGCTTGCTTGGCTAAGCGCCAGTTTTTCATCTTCAGTCGGTTCCAGATACCGACAAAGGTCCTGATAGGTGGTGATCCGATGGAAAAGCTGCCAGTGCCAGTCGTTCCACATCGTATCAGTCGCGTCCGGGAAATGACGTTTCCTGAACTGTTCGATCCTGTCTTCCAGAGGGTACTGGGCACCTGGGAGACACCTGTCTTGGTGATGGGGTTGCGGTGATCCCGAAGGCTCACCTCTCCGTATAAGCGGAGGCTCGACATCATCAATAATAACATGCTCGTTAGTATTGAACTGTCCCATAAAAATCATCCTTGACGATCAAACCAGCGGTCCTTTCGACTCTCACTGATCGTCAGCCGCAGTGTAGCACCAACGTAAAAAAACGTCGCCGTGTTCAAGTACAGTTTCTTCACTTTTTTCGCATTTTTGCTACCCATACACATATGACAGAACTGTCTAGTCTGTTACCATCAGAAAAAGGCCATAGGGGGACACCATACGATGCCGCGCCTCTACCATCCGGAGCGCTTCCAAGGCTCCACAGATTTGCGCCCATATTTTGAAGGTTGGTACTTCAAAATTGCCATCAATGAACCTTACAACGAAGTAATTGCCCTCATTCCAGGCATTGCCTTGGGTGAGGACAGCCATGCGTTCATCCAGGTCATCAGCAGCAGGGAGAAACGAAGCTGGTATATCCGATTCGCTCTTGATGCGTTTCAGCCAGGAGAAAATGGGTTCTCCCTCTCCATCGGGGACAACCACTTCAGCAGAAACGCTATCATCCTCTCGCTGCATCAAGACGACCTTGGTCTGGAGGCAACTCTCACCCTGATCGACCTCCAGCCCTTCCCTGTCACCCTGACCAGTGTCGGTATCATGGGTTGGTTTGCCTATCTTCCAGCCATGGAGTGCAAGCACGGGGTGGTAGCCATGTGCGGCTCAGCAGAAGGCACCATACTGCTGAAAGACCACATGATGCTTATCAGAAACAGCAGATTGTATGTGGAAAAGGATTGGGGCAGGAGCTTTCCCAAAGCCTATCTCTGGATGCAAGCCAACTGTTTTTCCGATATGAAGACCTCAGTCATGCTCAGCATTGCGCGCATTCCCTATATGGGATTGCGGTTCACCGGTTTTCTGGGGTTCGTGCTCCTCGATGGCCAGCTCATACGCCTTGGAACCTACACCTCTGCAAAAATCGTTTCCCTGCAAAGTTCTGATCAGAGGGCAAACGTGGTGATCAGAAAAGGTGACAAGCTCTTTACACTCTCTGCCACCATGGGGATTGGCAGCTGTCTTGCTTCCCCGCGCAACGGCGCAATGGATGAAACAATAGTTGAAAGTGTGGACGGCCGTCTGAACTTGACCATCACCGATCGCAAAGGAACCGTACTCTATTCCGATGAGAGCACACTGGCAGGCATCGAGCTGTACAAGACAGATACCTTGGAGATACATGCTCCGATGGAAGCACAGAAAGAAGTGTAGTATAGTGGCACTATGGAAACGTTCAACACCTTCTTCACCACCACGCTCGAACCACTGTTGCCGATGCTCGTCCTGCTTGGCTCATCGCTAGTTCTCATCTTGTTTGCCAACAACCTTCTGGGAAAACGCATCAAGAAGTTGGAAGCGCTGAAGAGAACCGATACTCCCCAGCAAACCGTGGTGAGAGCCCTGCCCGTGCTTCGCTTCATCAAGCGAATCGCCCTTCCGCTCATCTTCCTGGCAATCCTATGGGTATCCATGCAGCGAGTCAGCTTTGGAGAAACCATCCAGGAGACGGTGCAAATCATCTTTGCCTTCGTGATGACCATCATTATCGTCCGTTCCCTAAATAAGGGCATCGAACTGAGTTTTGCCAAGTACTTTGAGAAGGAGTATGCCAACCAGGAACATGAGAAGAACCTCAAACCCCTGCTCTCCTTCGTGAAGGTACTCATTTGGGTCGTGGGTTTCCTGCTCCTGCTCAGCAATCTTGGATTCAACATCACCACTGCTCTTGCAGGTCTTGGTGTAGGTGGTATCGCGGTCGCAATTGCCGCCCAAGGCATCCTCGGCGATCTTTTCAGTTACTTCGTCATCTTCTTTGACCACCCCTTCGCCCTCGGCGATTTCATTGTCTTTGGAGACAAGTCGGGAGTAGTTGAACGGATTGGGATCAAGAGCAGCCGCATCAGGGTGCTCAGCGGTGAGATACTGATCATCTCCAATTCAGATCTGACCAGCAGCCGCATCCACAATTACAAACAGATGCAGCGCAGGCGTGTTGTGAGCCAGATCACCATTCCGTATGAGACGGACATTGCGAAGGTTGAGATGGTTCCCTCCCTGATCAAAGAGGCAATCGCCAGCGTCAAAACCATTGAGGGTGTGCTCTGTGACCGCTGCCACTTCCAGACCTTCGGTGCGTCGGCACTGATTTTCGAGACAGTCTACTACGTACCCTCTCCTGATTATGTGGTGTATATGGATGTACAACAGGAGATCAACCTATTGCTGCTCAAGCGCTTCAAGCAGGAAGGCATTGAATTTGCCTATCCCACCCAGAAGATCTTCACAGTCCAAGGTTAGATTACCTGTATTTCTTCCTCGACTTCTTCCACAGCCTCATGAACCTCATCGGCACTGAGAATCCTGTCCATCTCGTCATGCACTGCCTGGGTGAATTCGCCAAAATCGAAGAGAGGTCTGAGTCTGCTGAACAACGGCTTGACGAAATGCCTGAGCTGGCTGCGATCCTTCTCCAAGGTTGACTTGCTTTGCAGAACAAGCACCGTCACCGGTGAAGGTGAGCAGTAGCTTCCCACTTCCACGAAGCCGAACTTCTTGTACAGCTTGATCGTCTTGGCATCATCGGCAAAGACATCGATGATCAGCTCCTCAACACCCGTAGCCCGGGCAAGAAGAAAGATGAGGATGATCAGACCGATGGAAGCCGAGGTATTGCGCATCTCAGGCAACACGGCAAGACGGATGATCTCTGCACAGTGACGGGTCTTGAGTACCGACTTGATGTCAAAATACTTGGAGATGGGCAACGGCCAGAACCGTTCACTGGTCATCAGGCTGACCGTCCCCACCGGGTGCAACCCCTTGAAAGCGAGGATATGGATGGCCTTCTCATCCTCCTTGCGGTGGATTGACTCCTCAAGGTATCCCTTCTCTCCAACCAAGACCTTGCGCTGGATGAAGAAGACATCATTCATGCCGTTCTGATCATTCACCAAGGTGAAGTGGATGCTTTCACGACCCTCCTCATTGAGCGGGAAAATGGTGGTGAACTCAGAACCGACATTCTCTTCACTGCGTACCCTGATTCTCCCCCCCATCTTTTCCACAATGCTGTAACAGTTGGAGAGCCCCAACCCGGTTCCGCTACCCGGGGCCTTGGTTGTGAAGAAGGGCGTGAAGATCTGGCTCATGTACTTCTCTGCAATACCGCACCCGGTATCGGCTACCTTGATCTGCACAAAATCGTCCTTCTCCAAGCAGGTGAGTGTCAGTTTGCCGTTCCCTTCCATCGCCTGCAGGGCATTGACGATGAGGTTGAGGAAGAGTTGCTGCAGCTCCCCTTCGTTTGCCTCGATGCTGGGCAGGGCGTGGTAGTTGCGCTCAACGCGGATGTTCTGCGAGTCGACACCTCGCAGGGCAAGGCGGAGTGAGAACTCAAGAACCCGCACCAGCTCAACCTGCTCTTTCTGCTTCACCTCTTCCTTGCGGCTGTAGATGGAGAGCTCCTTGATGACATCGCTCGCTGTCTTTGAGTAGGAGAGAATGTCCTGTACATACTCATGATGCGAATCAGTTTCCTCGAGCTCGCTGAGCATGATCTCAGCTGTTCCCACGATACCGGCCAAGGGGTTGTTCAGCTCATGAGCGATGCCTGCAGCCAAAGTACCGATCCCAGCCATCTTTTCTGTCCGGACCAACTCCTCTTGCATGTGCTTCTGTTCGGTTATATCGTTGATGATCTCGATGAAGACACTCTTTGTCTTGTCCGCAGAACGGACTGAGTGGAACTGGAACGAGTAGACCTTGTCATCCACATCCGCTTCGTTCTCCTGCAGGACTCCGGTATGGATGCAATCCAGACCTTGGCAGAAGGTGCAGGGCCGGCTTCGGTCGAAGAAGGAGCGGTAGCACTTGCTGCCGATCAGCTCTTCACGTGGTTCACCAAAGAAGGATACTGCCGCCGTATTCGCTTCCTGGATGGTGTAATCGATGTCGATGAGGCAGACAGGAGAAGCAATCCCATTAAAAATGGCTTCAAGCTTGTTCTTGCTCATGGTCAACTCATCACCTTGGATGCGGAGCTGTTCGAACGACAGGGCATTCTCCAGTGAGAGACTGCTCTGTGCAGCAAGAATCTCCAGAGCCTCTCGCTCGATTTCGCTGATGAGCGCCTTGCCGTCCCCATACCCGATGACGATGTAGCCTGCCACTTGCTTGCGGATTACCAAGGGGATGAGCACATCACAGGAAGGAAGGAACGCACTTGCTGAAAGCCGCGGCTCATCAGGATTCACATGGATGATGGCTGAGAGGTTCTCTTTCTTGCATAGCTCCAGACGATTCTCCACCTCCTCGGAAAATGCAAAAGAAATCTCTTCCCCTACCTGTATCTCGGTTGGACAGTTGTTGTTGGATACCAGGAAGTAAGAATTCGGATCCTCGATGTCCCTGGCAATGAACACCACCCAGTTCGTTTTCATCCCCACGCTGAGACTTTTCACCACCTCTTGGCCCAATTCATGAAGATTGACGATGGTAGGCAAGCGTTTGCTCAGGTTTCTGATGGTTGTCTGGTAGGGATGCCGCTTGGGGATGATGATGGTGTCAACCACGTAACTGATGAGATTGCGCAGGGGATGGATGATGATGACGGTGATGATACCGAGGATCAGGGAAAGCTGGAAGAGATTGCCTGGAGCGAACCCTGGTCTGAAAGACTGGATGAGATTGATGATCAGGAAGTAGGAAACGGAGGCTGCGATGGCCAGGATGGTGGAGTATATGATCGAAAGGCCGAGGCGGCTGTAGTTGATCAGCTTGTACTTGTAGATGGTATAGAAGAGCAACACTGCGTTGATGGTTGCGGCAAAGATATCGATCGGATAGCGGCCAAGATTGGGAAACACGTTCATGAAGATGCCCACAAGCATGATCATCACCCCGATCAGCGGAAGAATGAGGTTCTTCTGCACTCCTTCACGGCTCCGTCGTTTTGCACCGAAGAGCAGCATGAGCAAGGTAAAGATAAGATAGACATAGCTCATTGAGTAGGCCGAGACCGCTCCGGGGGCAAGCTGGTAGTAGAAGACCAGATCCTCGGTGAATCCAACTTCGTTGACGATATTGCCGGTGAAATTCAGATACATCAGAGGAATGATCAGCAGATAACTGAGCTTGATCACCACCTTGATGGGTTTGCGTTGCATATCAAGGATATCAACGACAAAGCTGCATAGTGCGTAGGGTACGGAAAGCAAGCCGATGAGCATGATGCGGTTCCAGAAAATCGGAGTTAAGATCGAGCTGTTGAGGTGCATCATCAGTGACCCGAAGCTCCAGATGGAGACACAGATCATATAAAGTTGGAAGGACCAAAAGAATCGATCCTTGCGATATTGGAGGAATCCAAAGATAACAAATGAGACGTACAAGACGCAAGCAACAGCTGGAATGATGGTCGAGACATCAATAATCATGAGGCTTCCTCTTTTTTTCTTTCAAATTCGATAAATTTGTATTAGTATAGAGCCACTTTATGAACTTAATCAAACTCTTTTTCTTAGGAGTAAGTGGGTATTTTCTTGCTGCTCTCTACGATATCGCTCTCTTGTATAAACATACAGCACTCAGCAGGGTCTTGTACGTCGGTTTTTTTGTTACGGCCCTTCCGTTCATTTTCCTGTTCAGCGGGTATGCATGCCCACATGTACTGCCGGTACAAGTGGTCCTCATCCTCCTGATGGTGGTGTTTGCGCTCCTGCTTATCTATTCGGTCTTGCTCGAGTTTCCCCTACAAAACAAAACCCCAGGCTCACTCTACACACAGGGCACGTACAGCCTCTGCCGTCACCCAGGATTCCTCTGGCATTCCCTTTTCAGCTTGTGTGCCAGTCTCTATTTCTGGTATGCTCCCATTACCTTGGTTGTGGCTGGATTTGTTTTGAGCAACTTCCTGTTGGTACTCTGGGAAGACAAGCTGTTGTTTCCCAAGCTCTTTCCCTCCTATGAGGAGTATAGAATAACAACACCTTTTCTGAATCCCTTCCGGGGCTGATGATACGGAGATGCTCGAGATGACTAGACATATTGTAACAACCGATGACGATCCTGCAATCAGAAAAATCCTACAGATCATGCTAAGGAAAGAGGGCTATGACGTAACTGCCTGTGAAAACGGACATGAACTTCTGGCCCTTCTTCGTACCAAGGCGGAAACAGTAGACCTGTTGCTGCTGGATATCAAGATGCCAGGATTCTCGGGCTTCGAGCTTTTGGATATGCTGCGCCTCAGTTATCCACACCTGCCGGTGATCATGCTCACAGCCTTCAACGACCTGGATACCGGCATGAAGGCAATCCGCCTCGGGGCTACCGACTACCTTTCCAAACCGGTGCATCGGGAAACCCTGCTCTCCTGTGTGAAGCGGGTATTGGACAAGGCTCAGGAGCAGAAGCTTCTGCTCTTGGAGAACCAGAGAAACCAGGCTCAACAGCATCAGTTGGAACAAGAGCTGCAACAAACGCTCAAGGCGCTGCAGAACACGACAATGGCTACATTGGAAGCCTTCAGTGAGACCATTGAGCAGAAGGACTCCTACACCAAGGGACATTGCAGCCGGGTACGTGATATCGCAGTCGCCTTGGGCAAGGCAGTTGGACTGGGAAAGGAGTCCCTGGATGTGATCGAAGGAGGATCGCTGCTGCATGACATCGGCAAGATCAGCGTTCCTGAGGAAATCCTGAACAAGGACAGCTCCCTCACCAAAGAGGAGTATGAGGTAATCAAGGGACATCCCGCAGCCGGAGAACGCATCGTAAGCCATCTCCCTTCGTTCCAACACTACCTGCCCATCGTGCGCAGCCATCATGAGCGCATCGATGGCCTTGGGTATCCTGATGGCCTGAAAGGCCCACAGATTCCCCTTGAAGTGCGCATCGTGAGTCTTGCAGACGCTTTTGATGCCATGACCAGCAGCCGTGCGTACCGCGAGGCCCTCCCAACCGAGCTTGCCATCGAGGAACTGAAATTTTACTCAGGAACACAGTTCGATGCTGATCTTGTGAACTTTTTCATCGAGAAAGAACTGTATACGCTCTGATTGCATCTGTACAAACAAGACTCAAGAGGCAACACTGTCCTTATGAACAATCCTTGGTATGTACAGCTATTCAGCAATTATGCACACACGTATGAAAAGGAACCCTTCACCCAAGGGACACTGGGTGAGTGCGATTTCTTGGAGCAAGAGCTTGGTTTTGACAAAAGACTATCCATCCTGGATGTAGGGTGCGGAACTGGCAGGCACACCATTGAGCTGACCAAGCGCGGCTATCGGGTCACCGGCATCGATCTCTCGGAGAATCAGTTGCAGCTTGCCCGCAGGAAAGCGGAAGAACAGAAGCTGGACATCACGTTTCTCCAGGCCGATGCAAGGAACCTCCCTTTCCAGTCTGAGTTTGACGCGGCCATCATGCTTTGCGAAGGGGGCTTCTGTCTCATGGAAAGCGATGAGGAGAATGCGGCCATCCTCCAGTCCATAGCACGAGCATTGAAAGACTCAGCTCTCCTGATATTCACCGCCCTCAACGGAATCTTCCCTCTCTCCCAGGATATCAACGCATTCTATACTGGAGCCACTACAGAGGAGACATCCACATGCTCCAGCACCGGCTTTGACCTGTGCACCCTGCGCGACCACAATATCACCGCCTTCACTGATGATGACGGGCAAGAGCATACTTTCACCTCCACTGAGCGATACTACCTGCCCCCTGAGATACAGACATTGCTTGCCAGTCTTGGATTCACCACCGTTGAGTTCTTCGGTGCCCAGCTTGGCTCGTTCAGCAGGGAACATCCGCTCACCCAAAAGGATTTTGAGATGCTTGTGGTTGCACGAAAGGAGATATCCCCAGCAACCTTGATGCGCCTGTACACGCAAGCGTGCAAGGCTCCCCTCTCCCAAGCGTACAAGCTGATCCTCCAAACACTTACATCCTGTGGCAAGGAAATGCAAAATCGCTACCCCGATCTAGAGGTGAGCGCTCTCTATCCTGGATACCTTGACATGAGCTACATCGCAGTCACAACACAAGAGCTGAAGAAACACCAGCTCAAGCTTGCACTGGTCTATCTTCATGAGAAGGGAGCCTTTGAGCTGTGGCTTGCAGGGCGCAACCGTTCCATCCAATCGAATGTGCGGGAGATGGTGAGAGGAAAGCTTCCATCCATCTACGAGGTGGTTGAAGAGGCAAAGGGGGAAGATGCCATCGTGCGCTATCGGTACCCATCGATGCCTGACTTCTCCGATTCTGCTCAGTTGCTTGCCCAGATAACCGGTATGATTCACACCATGCTGCAAGACCTTACCCCATTCCTGGCGTAGCACAAAGGAGGGAACATGCCGTTTCTGTTGGTCAAAGGAGATATCACCAAGCTTGAGGTTGACGTAGTTGTCAATGCAGCGAGCACCTCCCTTGGCATGGGAGGAGGAGTGTGCGGGGCAATTTTCAGGGCAGCGGGAGTTTCCTTGATGCAGCAAGCCTGCGCACCCTTGGCTCCGATTGCCTCTGGCGATGCAGTGATCACACCGGGCTTTGCCCTTCCCTGCAAGGCGGTGATCCACACTGCAGGGCCCATCTATCGTGACGGCAAGCACCAAGAGAGGGAGATCCTGACACGCTGTTACCGAAACAGCCTGCGTCTCGCATTGCAAGAAGGGTTTGCAAGCATCGCCTTCCCCCTCATCTCAAGCGGCATCTATGGCTATCCAAAGCAGGAAGCACTCGAGGTGGCCAGCTCAGCCATCACATGTTTTCTGGAACATGAGGAGATGCTGGTGTATCTGGTCTTGTTCGATCGCGCTTCGTTGGTAGCCAATGCAGCACATCTTGATTCGCTCAAGCACTATCTCGATCATGGGCAGCAAGAAGTCTCAGAGGAAGTGCTTTTTTCAGTCCGATGTGAAGAGCCATATCCTGAACTGGAAAAGCAACTGGGCGAGCAAGCCAAAAGCTTCGATGAGATGCTGCTTGGACTGATCAGAGCGCAAGGGAAAACTGAGGTAGAGGTGTACAAGAAGGCAAACCTCGACAGACGGCTTTTCTCCAAGATCAGAAGCGGGAACGGATATATCCCCAGCAAGCGAACCATTTTGGCGCTTGCGTTTGGTCTTGAACTTTCGCGTGATGCCACCGAAGAGCTACTCGCCTGTGCCGGCTATGCCCTCAGCCCGTCCACAACCTTCGACCGCATCATCAGCTTCTTCCTCTCCAAGGAAGTGTATGATGTCTTTGCGATCAATGAGGTGCTGTTCAGCTACGACCAACCGTTGCTGGGAAGCTGAAATGTCGCTTCCCAGGCGACCTGGGAAGACGCTAAACGTGGTATCCCTAACCCATATTCAGGGAGGATACCACCATGAACACTGTCTCCACACAGTTGATTTTCATACTCGACAAGAGTGGCTCGATGCACGGGCTCGAACAAGATACCATCGGAGGGTTCAATGCCCTGCTTGTCAAGCAGAAGGCCATTACCACGCCCTGCCGCCTTACAACTGCACTGTTCAGCGACACCTACGAGTTGCTCCACAACCAAGCGGACATCCAGAGCGTACAGCCTTTGACCAAAAGTGAGTATTGCACAGGGGGAACAACAGCGCTTCTGGATGCCATCGGAAGGACGCTGGCTCACAGTGCCCATCCAGAACATGCCCAGCATGTCCTGGTAGTCATCATTACCGATGGCCAGGAGAACTCCAGCAACGAGTACAGCCTCGCACAGGTGAAGCAGATGATCGAAAAGCGACAAGCCGAAGACGGATGGGAGTTCCTCTTTCTCGGAGCTGGTCTCGATGTCATCGCCCAAGCTTCCGATATCGGCATCAGATCAGAGCAAACACGGGCATTCACAGCGGACAGTGAAGGAGTTGGCGAGAACTTCAACATGGTCTGTGAGGCTGTCACGGCCATGCGCACAGATCATTCCTAGAACTCCCTGAGCGCACTGCATTGAAGCCTTTGCCCATGCCATGGTACAGTAGGGCGATTCCCCTACTGTGAGGTTCCTATGCACAAACGAATGCTTTCTGTCCTGCTCCTGTCACTTTTGTTCCTGATCGTTTTCGGTGGTTGCAAAAAGACAGAGACCAACGATACCCTTCCCATCCTGAGCGTAGGAATGATGAGTGCTGTCGATGCAGCCCCCTTCTATCTTGCCCTTGATAAGGGATATTTCACCGAACAGGGTGTCGATGCCCAGCTGATTCTCTTTACCAACGGTCAGAACCGCCAGACAGCCCTGCAGACAGGTCAGGTGGATGGGGCTATGACTGACCTTGTTGCCCTCATCACCCAAAGCGCCAGTGACTTCAAGTTGGTCGGCACGCTCTCCACCGATGGGGACTTCCCCCTCCTTGCCAGGAGCGAAACACTCACCAGCCCAACGCTTTCGGTGGGCACGATGGAGATCAGCGTCACCAACTACCTCGTGGAGCAGTACCTGGGTGCAGGCCACAGCTTGGAAAAGGTATACATCAACGAAATTCCTGCACGGCTTGAGGCAGTGGCCTCCGGCCAGCTCGATGCAGGCATCTTTCCCGAGCCGTTCGCCTCGGTGGGGGCAATGAGAGGACTGAAGAAGGTCTTTTTCCCCGGGATTCCGCAAGAGAGCCTGAACATCATCGCCTTCACCGAAACATCGGTGCAGGAGAAGAAGGAGGCCCTCACCGCCTTCCATCGTGCCTACGCACAGGCGGTGAAGGATATCCAGAAAGATCCAAGTCTCGCCCGCACCATGATCATGAAACATATACCCAACATCCCCAGCGAGGTTGAGAGCCTCATACAGCTTCCCGCCTACCATGCTCCAAGACTTCCCAGTGACGATTTTGTCAGGGAAATCATGGAGTGGACCGCTTCGGTCACCAAGCAGACCTATGCCTTCGGCACGGAGAGCTTTCTGGACCGGAGCTTCACCGAAGGCCTCTGATGCTGGCCATCAACGATGCCCAGGTATGCTATGGGGCACACCCTGCGTTCTCAAACTTCTCATTGGCAGCCAAATGTGGTGAGATGATCAGCATCGTAGGCAAGAGTGGGTGTGGAAAGACCAGCCTGCTCTATGCCATAGCCGGGCTGCTCCCCTTGAGCCAAGGTTCCATCACCATCGAGGGCGGGAACACAAACTGCTCGCTGATGTTCCAGCAAGACCGTCTCCTGCCTTGGAAGAAGATACTGGAAAATGTCATGCTCGGACTTGGTCCTGAGAGCAGAGCGTATGCACAAGCGTTGCTTGCCCTGGTAGGGCTGGGCCATAGAGAGGACAGCTACCCCTCCGAACTCAGTGGCGGGGAACGCCAACGTGTAGCCTTGGCGCGAAGCCTTGTTCGGAAACCCGGCCTCCTGTTGTTGGATGAACCCTTTGCAAGCCTTGACGAGCAGACAAGAGAACGGTTGCAGGACGAAATCAAGGCATATGTAAGGAAGCACGGCATCACCTTGCTTCTGGTGACCCACAGCATCAAGGAAGCCGTCTTCATGGGAGAGCGCATCATCGTGATGACAAACCAAGGTCTTTCCTATGAGACAAAGAATCCCTATCACAGCTTTGAGGACCTGCGGAGCAACAGCGATGCATTTTCCTTGGAAAGAGTACTGCGCACACAGCTGGGAGGTGCACAATGAGATACCTCAGAGGGTTTCTGGTAGTACTGTTCTTCTGGTATGCTCTCGCTCTTCTGGTGCAAGGTCCCATCATCCCCTTCCCCCATGTAGTCTTTGTTCATCTGGTGAAGGGCCTTCCGTCTACGAACATGCACCTGCACGTACTCTTTTCCCTCTACCGCATTCTTATGGGAACCTTGCTGGCCTTACTCGTTGCCATCCCTTCCGGGTTGGCCATCGGACGGGTGAAACGTCTGGATTTAGTACTCTCGCCCACTCTCTATTTGCTCTACCCCTTGCCAAAGATAGCCTTTCTTCCGGTTTTCATGGTGTTGTTCGGTATTGGGGACCTTTCGAAGATCATCCTCATCACGGTCATCATCTTTTTTCCTGCCACGCTCACCATCCGTGACGGGGTAAAGGAGATTCCTTTCCAATACCTTGAGCTGGCAAAAGCGTATCACCTGTCGTCCAAGCAAATCCTGTCAGATATCATCTGGCCTTCCATTCTTCCCCGAATCTTCTCTTCCCTGCGCATCACCGTGGGCATCTCCCTCTCAGTGCTTTTCGTAAGCGAAACCTATGCAGCCACCTATGGCCTTGGCTACTCCATCATGAACAACTGGGTCATGGCCAACTATGTCGGTATGTACGGGGGGATCGTACTGCTCAGCCTCTTGGGTCTTGTGCTCTATATCCTGATAGACAAGGTGGAACGGCTCGTAATTCCTGTGCAAGCGCGCTAGATGAAACGAGGGGGAAAGGCTTCTGCCCTTCCCCCAGGTACGCAAAAAATGGAGTTACAAATACTACTTAGCCGCGTTCACGTGCACTCTTCAGCGCAACGGTCCACCAGGAGAGCTGATCGAGCATCTGCTCTACCAGATGGTCTGTGTATCCAAGGTCCTTGAACTGCTTTTGTCCATTCATGATCGGATAGAAGTCATTGCCCTGGACCAGGACTGAGTGCCTGACGGGAGCCATCTGAAGCTCAACACAGATGTCTCTGAGATGCTGGACTGCACGTGCTCCGCCAGCTGAGCCATAGGAGAAGTAGGCCGCTGCCTTGCGGTTCCACTCCGGGTATGCATAGTCAAGGGCATTCTTCAAAGCAGCGGTGATGCTGTTGTTGTACTCTGCTGTGACAAAGATGAAGCCGTCGAGGCTTGCAACCTTTTTCTGCCACTTCTGGGCCACCTCATTGGAGGAGGGCACATAGGCGTTGGAGGCCACTTCATCGAAGAACGGCATGGGATAGTCGCGCAGGTCTATGACCTCAAAGGAAAGATCGGTACGCTTGTTCGCGATTGATGCCACATACTGAGCTGCCTGCTCACCTACTCTTGCGCCTCTGGTACTGCTTATGATAATGCCAATCTTGGGTGTGTTCATGTGTTATATCTCCTTAGCAAGGGATTCTTGCTTGTGTTATATGTAGCATACAATTTTATTGTGTAATCGTCAAGTAGAGAAGCCAAGCTCTCCACTTTGC
>Ga0265295_1003309_pt1 | contig 23707 bp, 19 predicted proteins | sample Munlansysbiofilm_FD_192503 | JGI IMG/M metagenome (GOLD analysis project Ga0265295, IMG submission 192503) | Leachate microbial communities from a municipal landfill in Southern Ontario, Canada - Methane capture system biofilm | ecosystem: Engineered > Solid waste > Landfill > Unclassified ...
ACGCTCGCTTACAGCTCCCCGAGGCATTTCGGTGTTCGCCCCGTCCTTCTTCGGCTCCTAGTGCCTAGGCATCCACCGTGCGCCCTTACTCGCTTATCCTTCCGCTATCCAGTTTTCAAGGTGCAGACGTCTTTCATGTGTTCTTGGTGGAGCTAAGCGGGATCGAACCGCTGACCTCCTGCGTGCAAGGCAGGCGCTCTCCCAGCTGAGCTATAGCCCCTCATGGTGGGCCTAAATGGACTCGAACCATCGACCTCACGCTTATCAGGCGTGCGCTCTAACCAACTGAGCTATAGGCCCACGCTGCCTGGCAACGTCCTATTCTCCCAGGGGGTCGCCCCCCAAGTACCTTCGGCGCTGGTGTGCTTAACTTCCGTGTTCGGTATGGGTACGGGTGGGTCCACACCGCCATCGTCACCAGACAGTTTAGGGTACATATCCTAATGAACCTTTCGGTCCAATCTGCACCCTCAAAACTAAACAGCACGCACTGTAACACGTCTCTTCCTTAGAAAGGAGGTGATCCATCCGCACCTTCCGGTACGGATACCTTGTTACGACTTCACCCCAGTCATCGGTTTCGCCTTCGGCGCTGCTCGCGACTTCGGGCGCCCCCGACTCCCATGGTGTGACGGGCGGTGTGTACAAGGCCCGGGAACGTATTCACCGCGGCATGCTGATCCGCGATTACTAGCGATTCCGACTTCATGCAGTCGAGTTGCAGACTGCAATCCGAACTACGACCGGCTTTCTTAGGGTTGGCTCCAGATCACTCCTTCGCTTCCCGTTGTACCGGCCATTGTAGCACGTGTGTAGCCCAGGACATAAGGGGCATGATGATTTGACGTCATCCCCACCTTCCTCCGCCTCGTCGGCGGCAGTCAGCGATGAGTCCCCACCTCAACGTGCTGGTAACATCGCTTAAGGGTTGCGCTCGTTGCGGGACTTAACCCAACATCTCACGACACGAGCTGACGACAACCATGCACCACCTGTCTCCGCTCCCCTTGCGGGCAGGTGTATCTCTACACCTTCAAGCGGGATGTCAAGCCCTGGTAAGGTTCTTCGCGTTGCTTCGAATTAAACCACATGCTCCACCGCTTGTGCGGGCCCCCGTCAATTCCTTTGAGTTTCAGCCTTGCGGCCGTACTCCCCAGGCGGAGTGCTTATTGTGTGTACTCCGGCACGGATGGATGACTCCACCCACACCTAGCACTCATCGTTTACGGCGTGGACTACCAGGGTATCTAATCCTGTTTGCTCCCCACGCTTTCGCGCCTCAGCGTCAGTTACAGGCCAGTGCGCTGCCTTCGCCATCGGTGTTCCTCCTGATATCTACGCATTTCACCGCTACACCAGGAATTCCGCGCACCTCTCCTGCACTCAAGCAGGCCAGTTTCCAATGACCTCCCACGGTTGAGCCGTGGACTTTCACATCAGACTTAACCCGCCGCCTACACGCCCTTTACGCCCAATCATTCCGGACAACGCTCGCCCCCTACGTATTACCGCGGCTGCTGGCACGTAGTTAGCCGGGGCTTCCTCGTCGGGTACCGTCAATCGGTCTTCAACCTTTTTCTTCCCCGACAACAGAGTTCTGCGACCCGAAGGCCTTCCTCACTCACGCGGCGTTGCTCTGTCAGGCTTGCGCCCATTGCAGAAGATTCCCTACTGCTGCCTCCCGTAGGAGTCTGGGCCGTGTCTCAGTCCCAGTGTGGCCGGTCACCCTCTCAGGTCGGCTACGCATCATCGCCTTGGTAGGCCGTTACCCCACCAACTAGCTAATGCGCCGCAAGCCCCTCCAAAAGCGCCTAAAGCTTTCCTTGAACCCTCATGCGAGCGCTCAATCTATCCAGTATTAGCACCGGTTTCCCGGTGTTATCCCGGTCTTTTGGGCAGGTTGCTTACGTGTTACTCACCCGTTCGCCGCTAGGAACACACCCGAAGGCGTCTTCCCCGCTCGACTTGCATGTATTAGGCACGCCGCCAGCGTTCGTCCTGAGCCAGGATCAAACTCTCCGTAAAAAAAGTCTATCCTAGCGACTTTTCGCTAACGTCTATCTCGCATCGTACGTACGTCCTACGTACGCCTTACGCACTTCAAACACCATTTCCTTTGCCGTGTTACAGGCTGCTGTTTAGTTTTCAAGGTGCACTGCCGCATCTCGCGGCGACATTTGCTACTATATCACACGGTAAAATGGATGTCAAGGGATACCGCCATGCAAGTTTTTACCATATGCGACAATCGCACACCTCGCATGACGTACCCCCACATCGTCTGAAAATCATCCGATCAGACAAGCCAAATAAAATAACTGATAAATACCAAGGCCAGCACCACCATGATGGGATGAACCTCACGCCATTTCCCCTGAACCATCTTGAGCACAGGATAGCTCAAAAAACCAAAAGCAATCCCCATGGCAATACTATAGGTCAAAGGCATAAGAATAACGGTCAAAAAAGCGGGTATGGCTTCATCAAGCTCCTGCCAACGAATTTCCCTTAAATTAGAAGCCATCAACACCCCGACGATAATCAGTGCTGGCGATGTCACTGCAGATGTCACAACAGCAAGCAACGGAGAAAAAAAGAGCGCCAAAAGAAACAAAACTGCTGTAACGACTGCTGTTAGACCCGTTCGCCCACCCGCAGCTACGCCTGCGGACGATTCGATATACGAAGTGGTGGTCGACGTTCCAAGCCAGGCACCTGTCATCGTAGCGATCGCGTCGGACGTTAAAGCTTTCCCGCCACCTTCTAGTTTTCCATCTTTTAAAAGTCCAGCTTGACTTGCAATGGCAATGATCGTTCCTGTCGCATCAAAAAAATCGACAAAGAGAATGGTAAAGACGATAAATAAAAACTCAGGTGTCGGGTGTAAGAGAGCAGAAACATTTAATTGAGCAAAGGTTGGAGCAATCGAAGGGATGCTTCCGATGATATCGGATAGACGGTGGGGCGTCGGAATCAAGCCAGTGGCCATGCCTGTGATAGCAGTCAAGATCATTCCGTAAAATACCGCACCTTTGACCCTTATGACCATTAAAATCGAAGTCACTGCCAAACCAAATAGAGCTAGGAGCGTGTTGCCCTCATGTAACGTTCCTAACGATGGCAAACCGACATCGGCATGGATCACAACGATACCAGCATTTTTAAAACCGATAAAAGCAATAAAAAAACCAATACCGGCACCCGTCGCCATTTTTAAACTGTGCGGAATCGCCCCAATGATCATCTCACGAATACGCGTAACTGTTAAAATAAAGAAGATAAGACCGGATGTAAACACACCAGCCAGCGCTGTCTGCCAAGGGATACCCATACCGATGACGACAGTGTAAGCAAAAAAAGCGATCAAACCCATACCCGGCGCCTGAGCAATAGGATAGTTGGCATACAGTCCCATCACCATCGTCCCAATAAACGCAGCAAGCGCTGTCGCAACAAAGACACTGGATGCATCCATCCCCGCATCGGCAAGAACCTTTGGCACGACAAATAAAACATATGCCATCGATAAAAACGTTGTCACACCTGCAATGGTCTCCTGGCGTATGTTCGTCCCACGTTCCTCAAGCCGAAAAAAACGTATCAATCCTCTCACTTGGCCATCCTCCTCTGATCCTCACCATGACTAACATAAGAGCAAGCACATGCGCCCAAATAAAAAACCACAGGGTCTCCCCTGTGGCAAGCACAGCACATACCGATCGTAAGACAGCCTCACGATCGATACACGAACTGCGCGTAGCCAGGTCATTTACGGTGACCGGTAGAGACGCCTAAGCCATATTCTTAGGTTTATACGCACATCTGTATGTTTTTAAAAAACGTTTAAACGATGCGTCCATTGTACGCCAGCGCAAGACAAAACGCAACGGTAATTTTTGCGATCTACTCCCACTCAATCGTCCCGGGGGGTTTGCCAGTCACATCATAGACTACCCGACCGACACCCGGAACTTCTTCAGTGATACGCTTAGATATATGCAACAGCACATCCCAAGGAAGCATGGCCACCTCTGCAGAGGTACCTGTCGTGCTGTGCACTGCACGTACAGCTACCGTATGACCGTAACTGCGCCCTTTCAGGCCTGTCCCCACCGAGCGCGTAGGAAGAAGTACAGCAAAATACTGCCAAATGGATGCATGCAACCCTCTTTTTTCTATCTCTTCTCGCACGATGGCATCGGCAGCTCTTAACATCTCTAGTTTGTCTGGGGTGATCGCGCCTAGTAACCTCACCGCCAATCCAGGTCCTGGGAAAGGTTGACGATTGGTGAGCATCTCTGGAAGACCAAGCCACGTACCCAGCGCGCGCACATCATCTTTATAAAGTTGCCGCAACGGCTCGAGCAACATAAAATTAAAAGTTGCTGGTAGCCCTCCGACATTGTGATGCGACTTGACTGCTACCCCTCGTTCACCTTGCGCACTTTCTATGACGTCTGGCAAAATCGTCCCCTGAACCAAATAGCGCACATCTGGAAAACCTTTTGCAACGTCTTCAAATACACGAATAAACTGCTCACCGATGATCTTGCGTTTGGCTTCAGGATCGTCCACGCCTTTTAACGCTTCAAGAAATCGCTCACGCGCATCGATATGTGTCACATCAAGGCCGAGAGTTTCTCGAAGTGTCTTAACAACAGCATCGCCCTCACCGGCGCGCATAAAACCATGGTCGACAAAGACAGCCTTGAGTCGCCCGGGCAGGGCGCGATGAACGAGAAGAGCAGCGACAGTCGAGTCAACCCCGCCACTTAACGCCACAAGGGCCTGACCTTCCGGAGCCTGACGTTGGATCGCCGTTAAAAGATAAGATGCGTATGATTCGGTTGAAAATGTCTTTTCTGGGATGACCTTTTCTACAAAGGCAAGCATATCGGATCGCATTTCCTCGTATGCAGACGATGCCGTGTCTGTCGCGGCCCGTGTGCGATCAAGCACATGCACATGGACGCGCCAGCCATGGCTTTGATGTCTATCCAACGCTTGAAGCAACTGCGCATCTTCATAGCCAACAAGGATGATACCTCGTACATCGCCAGCAAAAGGAAGGTCTTTTTGATCGAATACATAAGCCTTGAGTTCCCGATCCGTCACATAATAAGCATAATAACCATGTGCCCTTATATCACGCAAAAGAAGCTCCGCCGCTTTTCCCATAGCAAAACCATCATCGACAATGAGTACCGATGGTAACATAACCCTTCCCCTTTCATAAAACGTTCATTTGCGCCGATCCGAAAAGACGCCTGTACCGATCATATGCCTGTCCATGCTCAAGCTTCATAAAGCGCTAAAGTTCGTTTTTAAGTTTACGCCTTTCGGTGACGCTGTGCAACTCCATTTTTACTTTACTTATTGAAGTTTCAAGGGCTAATGTCTTTTCCGAACGTTCATACGGATGATACCGCCACGCTTCATAAGTTCGAACAAATTGAATATAACGCTCTTTAACATTCGGATCTTTAATCATAGCAACATAATCACGGGCGCTCATCGTCGGCGCACGTTTACCGTATCGTTTTTCCAGTGTGCGAAAAAGACGCTCGATGTGTTTGGACAAGACACGCTGTTGAAAAGCCATGCTCCCTGCTCTGGATCGTTTGGCCCAGCCATATTGACGTGAGAACATCGTAAGCATCAGGGCGATCAAAGCAAGCATCGCTCCGACCAAAGCATACCCTATCACCCTCGCCCCATCAGCAATGAACGGCTTTTCTCCGCCCGAGCGATTCGTTGAACCTGATGATACAAGACCCCATAACGTCTCCCACCATGTTGGTGCAAAAGTCTCTCGGGTCTTAGAATCCTCTTGAACGCTCGGCTGCGCAGACGGCGATGGCCGTTCCAGGCGATCTTTGGGGAGCGTCCCTTCATCGAGCGCTGCATCTGTCGGTGAAGTTTGCTGCTCGTCTACAAGTCCCGTCTGGTTCAGACGATCTACGAACGAAGGCGTCGGTTCAAACGGCCACCAACCCAATCCAGGCATATATGCCTCAACCCAAGCGTGCGCATCACGCGCCCGGACCACTGTTACCACTTGACCGGAGGCATCATGTTGCATCGTCCCAGGGGCAAACCCTTTTACCCAACGCGCTGGAATCCCCACTTCACGCAACATAACAACCATAGACGTCGAAAAATGATCGCAGTACCCCCGATGCGATTGGAATAAAAATTGATCGACAAAGTCTTCATCCTTCCCCACGTAAGGCACATCATCGGTTTCATAAGAAAGATGCCGATTCTCACTCAGATATTTTTCGATTGCCTTCGCTGCTTCATACGGGGAGCGAGCCTTGGCAACAAGCTGGTGCGTGAGTGACCGTACCCGTTCCGGGACGGTATCTGGGAGTTGAGTATATCGAACGTACGTGTCACCATGTAACGTTTCCTGATACCAACGAAAAAAATCACCCCGTTGATCTGAAACGGGTCGATAACGCTCCATGATTGTGTCAATCATCGTCGCATCCCAATCGAACGGTACCCGATAACCGCTGATCATATAACGGGACATGCTCTCGCCACGAAGCGCACCACTTTCCTCATCCCCCATCAACATGGGTTCTTGAGAAAACTGGTTTTCAGGAATTCCGACTTTTTGAAGCAATCCATCATAAAAAATATGGTTCGTAAAACCGTTGAATTTAACCTCTTCCACAAAGGTATTTAAAAACGGTAAGAGCGTCTTTAGAACATCATCGTCAATCGTGGGGAAATAGGGTAAATGACCATTGCCTTGGCGAAAATCAAACAACCATACTTTATCGTTTCGGCGGGCAAGCATGGCATCCGCAGCACTTACGATCGCCATGTTGGATGCCGTCTTTAACTCAGACGTGTAATGTGTCAAAGCGTGGACGTCACGACTCTGCCAACCACCCCCTGTATAGGTGTCTTTTGTTTCCATCCGCCAATAATGATACGTATTTCGTTCTCCGTCCAGACGCCTCGCTTCAAACATCACCTTATCCAAAGGCAGAAACGGTCCACCCAGATGACGATCATCCTCCCGCAGCCCCGAACCTCGCCCCATCGATGATCGACCCATCCATTCATTGGCTGAAGACAGCGATCCTTTGAGCGACGTTAAAAAAGGTACAGGATCGGGCCATGCGGGTGCCGCCTTGGGGGAGACATAACCGACAAATCCAAACAAAACAAGAAGCACTGCGGCAACAAAAAACCAGCGCCCACCAAGAGAAAGCCGACTTACAGGTGAGAAGGACGGATGGATAGCTCCTTTCATCGTCCTGTCCATACGACGATGGTTCACGACGATGGCATCTTGTGTGGAGATCAGAGGGTAGTAAAAAAGTTGTCGGCCAATCGTTTGCCAAACAACGAGAAGAATAAGCAAAATAAATACAGTGCTTGCTGCAATCCGACCGTCATAAGGAAAAAACGTATCGGTCACAGTGATCAGCAAAAGTGGAAAAAGGCCTAAAACAAGTACACGATAGGTGAGAAAAAGCGGTTTGACGAGATAGGAGATAAAAGCAGCTACGCCTAATCCAAACAGTAACGTGCGCACGGCGGGCATGATAAAAAATGCTCGCCACGTCTCACCAGAAGAAGCAAACGTAAAAAGTCCCCAAATCAGTTCGAAAAACTGAGTTCCGATCTCCCTGACCTTATCCTCAGGGGTGACCCATAACCACCAGAGAATCGCTTCTATCATTATAGAAAAACTTCCTAATCTTCCCATAGGAACAATGTAAGCGGTCAGCAACAGCACGATGAACAAAACATAAAAAGAGGGCATGTTCTCTGGCGCTGTATCCGTTAGCACGGGTAAGACTTGGAGACTTATGAGAAGCATCATTGTCCAAATAATATATCCAAGACCTTGCCAAAGTCGCGCATCCCAGCTTCTTGGTTGATGCATGCCCTTGCCCCTTTCCTTCATTCTACTTATCTCCCTAAAGTCCTTTCCCAGTCTTTCTTTCTCATTTTGGCTTTCTCATTTTGGAAAAACCCGAATGCACACCCTGACAAGAGACTGATGCATGGGCTATGCCTGTCCTTGCGTTCGAATCGTTCGACCGCGCAAAGCGCTAAGACGTCGGATTCGCATGTTTTCTACCGTGACCATCCATACTTTTGATGAAGTCAGAGGCACGATCGCGCCCATGTTCGTGCGCAAACCTTCGTCTTGCGCCTTACCAGTGATAACAATCCATGCTGCTTCATGACGATATCGACTGTCTTCAATTCGTGCTTTTTCCCACGGTGCTGTTGTACGTTCTATGCGCACTAGCACCCGTTCCAACGCCAATTGTCCAAAAGGATCATGCCCTGGCGGAATCGTGGTCCATGTTCGCCCCTCAACGGTGATGAGACCAACGGCATAACCGTTGTGCCTAGCCCATCGCTCAAACGTGGCCGTAAGGGATACGGCTTTTTCAAACTGCGCATCATCTGCATACGCGCTATAACTCGTATCGAGAACGAGCATAAGATTTTTATCACGATCATCAGTAAGGGTGCGCATCGTCATCCATGTTCCGATTCTAGCCGACATTTTCCAATGAATACGCGACAGCTTGTCGCCCGGTTGATATTCACGCACATCAGACCACTCCAGCTCATCTTGCGCGCGCACTGAATGCAGTAGGTTGAGCATCCCTTGTTGCTTAAACCATCCCATATCCAAAAGACGTGGCAAAACGCGTACAGTCTCCTCACTGAAAATGGTGCCGCGCATCGTAATCAGCCCGAACAACGAGCCGCCCTCCCATTGCATTAAAGAAAAAGTATGCTCTCCACGCGGCATGCTTGGTAACGTATACGTGCGATAAGCCTGACGTCGAAATAAGAAAAGATAAAAAAAGGTCGGTCTCCGCTTCGATGGTTCGACCTTATTTGGCACATTTTCTTCTAGACGCAACCAACATAAGGGAAGCGGCATACGCGATGTAACCCGTATGGTAACATCCAAATTTTCACCTGCTATATGCCGCTCGCCTAAAAACGTCCGCTTACCGTAAAAACCAATGAAGAGCGTGAGAAAAGACCAGCTTTCAAAGACGACCACACCTAAAAAGGAAAAAAATAAAAAATTACTGACAAATCCACCCTGAAATTGCCGATAAGCAAACAATATGAAAAATATAATTAAAAATTGAATCAGACTACGAAAACCATAAGTCATGATCATATCTCCAAGGAATGTTTGGTATAAAGTGGAACCGGTATGGCATCGAGTAAAGTCCCGAGAATATGCTCTGCCGTCTCACCGGCATACAGCGATGCATCGCTTACGATCAGCCGATGCGCCAGCACATTCGGTAAAAGATCGCGAATATCATCTGGCACAACATACGTGCGACCACGAATAAAAGCCAATGCTTGAGAAGCGCGGTATAGAGAAAGGGATGCGCGCGGGGAAGCGCCGAGTATCAAGCGTTGCTCACGCCGTGTGGCCTGAATGAGTTCTAGTAAATAATGCCGTACACTTTGTTCGATTTCAATCTTCGTTACCGCCTGCTGCAAAGCACGCAACTGATCTGGGTGCAGACGTTCTTCATCGCCTAAGATCGATGCCGCTTCCGTATCATGTGCTTTTTGGTGCCTGTGTTGTCTTTGTTCGGCATGACGAAGAAGCATCGCATCTTCTGCTTGAAAATCAGGGTACCCTAACCGAATTTTCATCATAAAACGATCGAGTTGCGCTTCAGGGAGCGGATATGTCCCCTCATAATCCACAGGATTTTGCGTAGCCATCACCAAAAAAGGATCTGGTAACCCGTATGTTTGTCCGTCAACCGTCACACGCCCTTCTTCCATCGCTTCCAGGAGCGCCGATTGTGTTTTTGGTGAAGCGCGGTTAATTTCATCGGCCAACACAACATTGGCAAAAATAGGACCCGGTCGAAAAACAAACTCACCCTTTTTTTGATCATACATATTCACGCCTAAGACATCACCAGGGAGAAGGTCCGGTGTGAATTGAATGCGTTGAAAATGGAGCCCCAGCGCTTTAGCAAGCGTCCGTACAAGCGATGTTTTACCTACACCAGGGACATCTTCTAAAAGTACATGCCCGCCGGCCAGGATGGCAGCCAGAATGGTTTCAACGGCTTTCTCTCTTCCGATCACACGCTCCGATACATAGGCAATGAGCCGCTTTAACACCGGGTGATAGGTATCAAAAGGGGGGGTATCTCCGCGCGTTTGAGCGATTGAAAAGCTATCTTGGCGATTATCTAAAGCAGAGGACCGTTCTTCGGAAAGATGCGGTTGATGCGATTTAAAAAACCTTTTAAACATGTCCGCCTCCCATCTTCGTTCTCCACATCTTGATACACCTATACATCAAAGCCTTCTATCCTTAAGACTATTCTAGTCCATTTACTTCAAACTTTCTATCATCCTCTTTTTACCGCCTGATCTTAACTGTCTCTTAAAAATTGATCATGATCTTTTTCAATTATTGGAACGTCTCAATTCACGGAAAGTTTCACCGAATATTCAATACCCTTGCACAATGCCATAAACAAAAACGTCTTCAGCCGCTATTTTTTTACAAGCACACCATTGTGTCTTTAAGCATAGGCTGAAGCGACATGAGATACACGCTGATCGTTACCATCTATGCTAATCGTTGCACCCATCGCTGAACACAGTGAAAAGGAGTGATCTGATGGAACTTTGGCTCGTCATTTTAGGCTTTACACTTGCTTCCAGTATTGACAATTTTGCTGTAGGTATCACGTATGGCATTCGGAACATCCACATTCCAATACTCTCCAACGCCTTGATAGCATTGATCGCTTTTATCTTTAGCGTAAGCGGTATTGCTTTTGGCACATGGATCGCAAATGTTTTGCCCGGTATTTTACCGGTACTTCTGGGGTCGTTTCTCCTTTTTTTCATCGGTCTCCGCGTCATCTTGCTCACCGTTCCGCGCGACTGGTTGCAGCGCCTTAAACATAAAAAAGGCCCCAAAAACCTTACCTATCCCAACAACCCGTTAGAACGGATGATCGCCGAACCAGAACGGGCCGACCTCGATCATTCGAAAGCGATCGGTTTAGGGGAAGCGATTATTTTAGGGATTGCTCTATCTGCCAATGCACTGACCAACGGCATCGGTGCCGGGATTTTATTTGGTCTGTCCCCTTTCACGTTATCCTTTTTTACAGCTCTCGGCAGTTTTTTTAGCGTCTGGGCTGGGGTGTTACTGGGTATACAAGTCGCCAAGGTGCGCATTGGTCCCTTTACAGTCGGCCAATTTGGTACGATCATAAGTGGTGTATTGCTCATCTTGATTGCACTGTATGCAATCTATGAGTAACACGTTGCTTTAAAAAATCGCTGAAGCTTACTCACCCCACAACACCTATCAACAGCGCGCCATCAAACCATAAAAAACTGGGCAGATCGTCTTCTGCCCAGTTTTAATCTATACACGTTTTTATTTTTGGTTATGTTCATGGAGATGGATATCCCTATAGGATCTCTATCGGTTTACTAACGCTACTTAAACATGCTTCATCCCTTCAGGTTTTGCTGCATCGTGATGCTCGTGCGTCGCTTCACCAAGCGTTGTGTTCACAGTCTCAGGGCCATTTCCATGCGCTGAAGAAGGTGAAGATTGCGTGAGATCTTGTGTCGCCTTTTTAAATTCTTTAAGCGTTGTTCCCATCGCCCGTCCGAGCTCCGGCAACTTGTTAGGGCCAAATATAATGAGCGCGAGAATGAGTATGACCAAAAAACCGAGCGGTCCGATATTACCAAAAGGCATCGTTACCACCTCCATCTTCCGCTTCCTAAGTTCAACATATCACAAATAGCTTCTGGCGACAAGTCCTACATGTTTAGCGAAAAACATACCGTGTTCCCGGAACGGGTTCATTGTACACTTCTTGTTCGTTAAACCCTTCACCTGCAGGATAAACAGAACGGGCATCCAAAGCGATCACGCGTCCTTCGATGCCATATTCAATGGGAGAGTGTTTTTGAATATATTGCTCGATGACCGAATGCAAATCGATATCTTCAACTTTCGGTGAGGTCACGGGACGAATGCGGCACAGCATGTCTTCTGGATCCCCTTCCCGGTCACAGGCTGCAAGCGTGTAAATGCGATTGGGATCGAGCGGTTGCCCGTTGACCTCGATGGAGACAACGCGCTCGCCCATGGGTCGATCGATATACATCTTCACCCTCATACCGGAAAAACGAACGACCCACCCACCAACGCGTTTCGGGATATCATTCGTAAACACATTGTTCAGTTCTTTTTCGATCCACTGACGGATTTGTGAACCTTTAGCTTGCCCGGTTTTTAATGGTGCATTGACAGGGATCCAATTCCATATATCTTCAACCGTGATAGGACCTGGGGCAACAGGTGGAGCAAAACGAAAACCGTTAGAAATACCAATATCGCATTGCGCGTATTCACGGATAGCATCTGTAATGAGGTTGTCAATGGGATTTTCAAGAACATTGTATCGATACAAGTATGTTCTTGTCTCACCAACTTTTCTTGAAATAACCGGTAGATATGGACGACGGATGTCTTCCACCACCGCTTTCACTGCTTCATCTTCTACATAGTGATCAGCCAAGACGGGAATGAGCTCATATTTATAGTCTTTCACTTTGCGATCTTCTACCAAGATATCAAGCCTTCCGACAAAAGAACCAAATGCGCCAGCTTCGGTGACTGGCACACCGCCAAGCGTAATGGGATCATAAGTACGCTGATGTGTATCACCACCAAAAATAAAATCAATACCTGCACTCTCCGCCTTTTTCGCAAAATGCACCTGCTGCGCTAAACCCATATGCGCAAGACAAATGACGAGATCGCATTTGTAGCGGCTACGCAGAAGATCGACAAGGCGTGGAGCGGTCTCCTCCGGAAACGTAAACTGAATACCGCGGTGATACGAAGGTGCTTGACGTATTTTAGTGAGTGGATCATTATAGCCAATAAAACCGATGCGTACCCCTCCCATTTCTGTAACAAAGTAGTTCGGATAAAGCGGATACCCCGGATCAAGCCCCTCTTCATCCCAAACCATGTTGGAACAAATCGCTGGAAAATTATAACCAACGGAAAGCTCCACGATTTTTTCTGGACCATACACAACCTCCCAATTCCCCGGAATGCCCAGATCGTAACCCATATGATTCATCGCTTCTACCATCGCCTTGCCTTTGCTCAAAGCCGCCACCGCCGACCCCTGATAACAGTCACCCGTATCTACGATAAAGACATTGCCAGGATTTTCAGCTTTGACGAGTTTAAATAATGTCTTCAAACGACTTAAGCCCCCGGCTTGACGAAAGACATTGCGTCCATTCACTCGAAACATCTCAGGATGGGTAAGCATTTGCCCATGAATATCGGTAGTATGCAAGAATGTTAGCTGTACGACTTTCTTAGGTGGCACTTTCCAGTCCTTAGCATAGACCCGCTCCCCTGCTGCCAGTCCACTGATGATCGGATACATACCCACGCCGATGCCTAAAGAGCCAATAAACTTAAGGACATCCCGACGCGAAATGGTTTTTGTCCCCTCGCTCGAATGCTCTTTCGACGATGATTTGACTTGAGACGATGATTTGACTTGATGTTCATGATGATCCCCGCGCCCACAAACATCACACATCATGATTCCTCCTTTTTAGATAAAGTGCGTTGAATGAAGAACACCGCGCAGATGTCACACCACATGCAATTTCAAGTTTTTGTAATCGCATTCATATTGTATCGGGTAAGGTATCTCCATTTAAATACTATACTGTGTATTTATTTTACCGAGTATGGTATTCTAATTATATGAAATTTTGTTATATTCGTTATTAATGAATATTATAGTTGTTTGTTCACCTTTCGTTTGTATGCAGCTTCACATTCGTAATGTTTTTGTCATAACAAAATGCATAAAAAAACGTGCAACGCAGTGGCCGTTGCACGTTTGACGTCTTCATATTTTTTCTCGCAATATCATAAAGAGATGGTTATTTTGCGGCTGGTTTACCAGTTGGTTGCTTGCCAAAAACACGCGCAATATTTAAAAGGGCAATGATCCCCACACGCACTTCTGGATCCGCAATTAGCCTAATAAGCATTCTCCAGCTCGGCGCATGTTTCTTGTTGTTTTTCTTTTGTTTCAGTTCTACGATATGTCCCTCTGAATTTGTTTTAGCGGAAGCCGCTTCTTCTAGCGCTGTCGTAAGATGCGATGATGCCCTTAATGTGTCTACGGCATCAGAAAGATCGGGTAGTGTTTGACAAACAGCGCCCAAGATATGAATCAGTCGTGTCGCCTCCTCCGTCGACAACCATCCGATAAGATGGATCATATTTTTAAGCAAACGTCGCCCGTCTTCTATATTGAACTGTTAAAAAGCACCTTTAGAAGATCATTCCGTGCTTGCACTGTATGTTGAACGAGTTGAAGAAGTCCCGCTTCGCGTAAAGTCATAAGAAGTGATTGAAATGTATCGATAGCTTCTGCTTAGATACTTCGTACATCCACGAAAATGCCGTCTTTCTGAGGCGGTTTAGTTCTCGATGGAGCGCCATTGCGTTTGTGCTTTGCCCTTCAGTCTCGTAAATCTCCTTCCACCGGGCAAGGCCCCATTTGAAGGCAAAGCGGGCGGCACCGTGTGTTTGGCGAGCAAAACGCGTTGTTCCACGTTCAGGTCGAGTTCGTAACGATAAGTTCTATGAATCTTCATGATCAATTGCCTCCATTGTCACGTCTGCTCCCTTGTATGCCCCGTCGAAGCAATCACACAGCAAGACAATAACTTGCAGTTTGATATGGTACGTTGTCTTGACTGTGGTCTTTGTCAAGATGTGTGTTTCCGTGACGCTTTGGTCCGTATGCCTGTCTTTCCGTAAGTCCATGCACTGCCCTCTTTACACCGCGTATCAAACCATTCATACTCGGTGTAAAGAGTTTTTTGTTTTCTAAAGAGGTGTATGGGGTATGAAAGATGCAAGTGACTTTTTATATAATGTCCAACCACACGACGTGCCAGATCCATCTATGCTCACTGCTGCCGAAACGTTTGTTAAAATGTTATCGGAATTCCCGTCACCCCCTGCCATTTTTAACCCATGGCGCGATAAAGATGAAGAACATGAACGCCCAGGAGACATGGCCTCGATACGCCGTCGACATCTTGTACACTATTTAGCTTTGAGACTTTCCAGAGCCAAAATGGTCTGGATCGGTGAAGCGCTCGGCTACCGCGGAGGGCATTTTTCAGGGGTCTTTTTTTCATCTGAACGCATGCTTCTAGGATATCATCCCAGCATGACACCTGAAGCCATTATCGCCGGTAAGGGCGTACGCACAAGCCGTCCAGATTTACCGTTGATACCCGGTAAAATTACACACACAGTACAAAAACAAGGCTTCGCAGAAGTCTCTGCGACACTCGTTTGGCGCGCCGTCTTCGATAATCATCTTGCGCCACATGATGTTCTTTTCTTCAGTGCCCTCCCCTTTCACCCTTACGATCCAAAAGGTGGATACCTGTCCAATCGTCCACCGAAAAAGTCTGAGATCGTTCAGACATTGCCACTCTTAGATACATTTTTAAAGCTAATCGACACAATTTCTACGATACGAGTCAAACGCATCGCCATCGGTCGCGTCGCAGAACATGCACTCAAAACGCTGGGGTACACATATGCACGCGTCCCACATCCCGCTCAAGGACACGCCAATCGTTTTTTGAAAGGCATGCAAGATGTCATCCGTGATCAGAGTTTTCAATAGGCGCATGAAGCTACGATCGCATGACGGCATACAGACCGATGCTCCAAAAAGCAATCTGCCAGAGCGCAAACAAAATCAAGGTTAAGCGGGCAGCACCTCGAGATACTGTATTTGAACTCGGGTTGGTCTCTGGATCAAAGACGCCGGTCTGTCGGCCAGCTTTATATACGCCGTAGAGAACGTAAAACAAAAACGTCCCTAGGGTCACCATCGTCCCAAAAAAGAGAATCGGCCCCAAAACGTTGAAATACACAGGATAATTGGCAATTGTATGGTTGAAACGCGCCAGTGTTAAGACGCGAATCGCTTCTCGTTCTACGGATAAAATCTCAACAAAGACAAAACCAAGAGCAAAAAGCACCGGTGTCCAAAGACTTTGTGGTGATCGCGCAAAACGCACCGTCATGAGCCAGATCAGCACAAGGAAGAGCGTTAACACATAGATCACTGGATGCATGAGCCAGCCATCTAAGGTCACATAGATGAGCCAGCTCAATAAGGTCAAAATTCCAAAAGAAAGCGCCATGCGCTTCCCAAAACGAAAACGGTAGGCAAGTACTTCTTGCTCTAAATCCGTACGGTTTTTAAAAAACCAACTTGCAGTCATATGCTGAAGCCCTGTTATAAAAAAGGATAAAAAGATAAACGTTAAAAAGCGCGGAATGTTGAAGGCATAAATATGCCAGCCATCGCTGCGCATCGTTGTGCCTCCATCCGTGTACCAATCGACCCATTTATCCGGGAACAATCCTTCATACGTAAATGTATGCATAGCTACGGCGCCATAAATAATGAGAGCAATGGCGACAATATAAAGGAAATAGTTTAACACCGTCGGTTCCTGTTTTTTTCTTAGATAAAATAAGTAACCAGCATAATAAGCGAAAATGATCGCCGGAACAAACAAGACAATGATCCAAGCAGACAAGTTATTTGCCGTATACCAAAGCTCGTCATAGATCGTTTGCGTAAACAATAGAGGTGCCACCCCAAATACAATGCCTAAAGAAAGGGTAATAATACCCGTACGCAATTGGGAAACAACCATCTTTTTGGCAAGGGGCAAGCGACGTCCGCGCCACAGGTTTACAAGTGAAGATATAATGTTACCGATCGTCAAGTTAATAAAAAACATGTGGATACCCCAAAAAATAACAAGTAACACTTGAAATACTTGTGGGTAAAAATCGATTCCCCCAGCATAGCGCAGTGACCGTAAAAGCTCTTCCGTCGTAAAACTGGTACCCGACATATCTGAACCTCCTTAACGTATGATGCGTTTGTTTACCGTCCGGTCGCCCTATGGATGGATGGCTCTGAAAGAGAAGATGTTTCTTGGAGAAGCGGGTAAGGTAACGGCGTGTTTTTTGCTTTTTTCTCCAAAAACTGTCGGTTAAGTTCCACCAAATAGTTTGCAAGTGCCCGTTTTTCTGCTTCTGTCGCTGCCAAAATCGGCATATACGGCGCTTGACCCTGGGTCATATCCCCACCGAGTCGTCTTTCTAAAAACTGTAGCATGATCTCTGGGTTATTCACACCTTGCATTTTTAAAACAAGTGGTCGTGGACCGCGCTCATCAAGACTGTGACAATTCGCGCAAGCAATCATGGCCATCGCGCGTCCGGCTTCTAACTCATTTTCTGGTGTTATCGTTTTAACGCGCGCTGGTACAAAAGGGTGTGCTTTGAGCATACCTTCTTGAGCGAGAAGCGGCAGTTCACTTTGCATACCGCGTCCAGGGACATCGCGGGCGATGACCTGATTCACATACATAAACTCACCCGCCACATAAGGTTTTCGCATCCATTCCCGGGCGCGCTCAGATGGAAAGATCGCAAGCGCCAAAACCCCGATAAAAAGCGCAACCAGCAAGGCGCGAGACTGATTCAGTCTGGGCCATATGAAATAGAGTGCAAAGAATAAAGTAAGCCCCAAAACGGCTAGACCAATGGTCAGCAAGAACGGCTGCGGAATGACTTGCGTTAAAATAAGCTCTGAACGCGCAGGAATGGTGCGCAAGTACCAGTAAAGGAAAACTCCACCAAAGAAAATACCGGCCATCCCAATCAACGAAAGTTCACGCACAATTTCTTGCTTTAATTTTGGGTTTTTGACATACACCGCGACGATCAACCCGAGCAAAGCTGCCAGTGCAAACATGAATGACGTGCGCATGAAAACATGTGGGAAGTAATTGGCTGTCCAAAAGCCGTAAAGCATATTACCTGTCTGTGCCCAAGTATCTCTCTGCCCTGGCGTTAGCATAAACGATAAAATACCGACGATGAGCAGCATAGTCCCCCAAGAGAGAAATGCAAAACCCCACGTCCAGTGCATGAACGTCCGCCGCGCAATACGTTCATAGTTATAATATAAAATGTAGATGAGCATCACTTCGGATATAAAAAAGATTTCCTCTGCACCCCACACCCAGACAAAATTATGGATCAATGAAGAGATACCACGTGGGGCTGAGACGGTCGTCGAAAACCAGATGCCCGGCCCGGTAACCGATCCAATAATATAAGGATAAATTAAAAAACGCAGTAAGTACTGTTTAACATAACGAAAAAGCTGCTCATCGTTGTTTTTATAAGCCTTCGTATAAAAATACGCAACGAGGAAACTGGAACCAACTGAGATGTGTGAGAGCAGTATATGAATTGACGCATAGAGTGCGACGATGTACCCAGATCCAAAATTCGGTAAATACCATTGTGGAAACAGCCCAATCAACCCTTGCTGCGCCATTATTTTTTCGCCTCCTTCTGCTTAACAAAACGCTCATAAAAGGCAGTGTACCAGGGAAGCGTATCAACCTTTTGATCTAGACCTTGTTTAAGCATGACTTGGTTAAAATAGGCAATATCGTCTGGTTGCTCAGCCTTCGGCCAGTCCACCGACCAGTCGGAAGCACCTGGTACAGTTTTGGCGTGTGGATTGGGCCGATCTGGGCGAGGATGCGATAAAATATAGGCTGCCAAATCAACGGCTTCTTGTGTCGTCAAGTTACCAGGTGTGTACAAGCCCATTTGCACCTTCGGCATATATTTTTGAATATATCCAGCAATGGTCCGCACGCGTCCCATTCCCGCGCCAATATTAAATGACCCTTCTCCCCATAAGGCAGGACCTGCATTCGGACCAAAGCCACCGCCCTCTCCATTGAGCCCGTGACACGCAACACAGGCGCGCGCATAAATAACCCTGCCATGGTCGATATTGGGTTCAGGCAATGTCGTTTTTATGGCCACATTTTGTGCCCAGGGACGAGATTTCATATCAGGTGGGACATTTTTTGAAATATACTTGATGTAAGCAACCATCGCTTGCATCGGATAACTGTCCTTATCTGGTGCCACACCGCTCATGCTCCGTTCAAAACATTGCTGAATACGATCCTCAAGAACAATTTCCGTACCGGAACGGCTGTTATATTGAGGAAACATGTTGTTCACACCGACGAGGTTGATGGAAGGACCTGTGCCCCCATCGGCATGACAGCTGGCGCAGGATAGTTGATTACCCACATACTCTGGAAGCACCTTATTCGTATGCACAAAATAATCATACCCATCCCGAATCATTTTGCCTTCGTTACCTGGTGGCACATCTTCCAGTGAAGGAAGTTCTGGAAGATGGGCGATTTGTTCATAAACCGTTTCACCTTTCGGATACCACAAATATTGCCACCCGTATAAAATGGCGATTAAAACAATGAACGCAATTGATATTAAGTAAAATCCTTTCACCACCAACCCTCCCTGATCATGCATGATCCTATGCATCTCGTTCTTATTACCCATAATGTCTCCAACATGCATCGAACCATGCATAGACAAAAACTTTCCTAACGCAATATAGACATACGACCCTTTATAGTTAGATAAAAAAACAATAGCGGCCAAACCACTATTGTTTAGTCTGTTAAAAATATCAACAAACTATATATATTTTTGAATATTATAAATACTATACTGTATCCTCAACATTAAGTAGGTAGCCGGGCCTCAAATTCAGTAATAATTTCGGTTTTTTGGGATCATCTTCAATTTTTTTTCGCAATCTGGAAATATAGACGTAAACATTATGTTCAGTTATAAATGGAGTGTAATCTCTAAGATATTGAATAATATCATCTATCGACAGACGTTTATTCGCATGTGTCACAAAATAACGGAGTAGCCTTGCTTCAGTAAGCGAAAGATAAATTTTTTCCTTATTTTTTTCTATATAGTCACCGTACCAACTATAAACTATATTTTTGTGATTGAAGACATCAACTCGCTGAAAACTCATCGATTTATCTTCCTTTCTTTTTTGTAATGCATCGGCTATTTTAAACACCCATCTTTCCATAATCTTACTAAAAAACGAAAGTTGTCAGTGCTTAGTTTCACCCTATCCAGTCAGTATTTCTTAATGATCAAACAAAGGTTCGTATATCACTATCCGTCATCTCTTCGACGACCATACGCTCCAGAACCAATTTTCATATGAATCAATCGACTTAAATACAATGATTCTCTATCCATTAAGACGTCTTGAGTATGAATTTTGTTGCAATCATATTTAAATTTCATCACATTGAGAGGCGTATTCTTACAGACTTTTTCCGTATGCAATGCTGAACAACAGTTAACGATCATCAGAGGAAATTGAAATGTCAATACCTGCTACAGTGGTTCTTGATTATCATAACTTATCTTCGAACCTAACAAAAATGTAAGGTTGAAGATATTAAAATTACTTAAATAGGTCTGTATACTAGAACATAGAAGGCATAAAAAATTTCTAAAAAACCTCTAGCGTTCAGAAAGGAGGGGCAAAGCATATAAATTCATACTTTGACGAAACTGCCATAACAGAAGAAGGAAGGAGATGTGTAGAGCTAAAATGAAATGCTAATTGAACTTCTTAAATTGAGACAGAAAAATCTAAGGGAGGTATTAAATGATGAAAAAGAATTTTTCTTTATTGCCTTTCCTGTTTGCGTTTATGTTGGCATTTAGTATTACTGTTTTTGCCGGGGATTCCGAGGAAGGATTTAAACCAAACCCGAATGCGACGGAAGCCGACTTCGATGAGTGGATTTATCAGGGTCTGAAAATCGATCCTCCGTATGACAAGGCGACTCCTGTTCCAAAGGAATTTATAAATTCAGTCGGGACAATGGCGGCTGTAAGTGGAACGATTAATAAGTCCACTACAGTTTATTACGGACCTTCCTCTACCTATGTTTCTAGGGAAACATTAGCACAAGGAAAAGCGGTAAGCGTGATTGAGAAAGAGGGAAGCTATTACCTTATCGAATATTCTGTTGCAGGTGGTAATGTACGTGGGTACGTACTTACTACATCTGTTGACGGAAATTTCAGTTCAGTCCCTGTAGCCAACAACAACATTAATCAGTTTGGTCTGAATATCAGTGGATCCACCGCAACCATCTATGGAGGACCAAGTACTTCTTCATATGTAAGTATCGGATCTGTTTCAAAGAGAGAAATAATAACAGTACTAAAAAACGATGGTTCTTCTTGGTATCATGTAGAATACTGGACCAGTAATGGGAATAAGAGAGGATACATTCAAACTTCGAATGTTAGTGTGCCGTGGCTTATCTATAAATATAATAAACCGATCACGACTGGAACGAGAACCAATGATTATGGATCACATAGCGGTATTGATATTGGTGTATCCTCAGGTACGACCGTCTATGCCATCACGAGCGGTACAGCTAAGTTTCGGACCGCTTATAAAGAAGTTACCCTTAGTGATGGAACGAAAAAACGATATGCAGTAAGCTATGGTAACTTCGTTGAACTTACTTTTGGAAGCAATAAAGCGATCTATGCCCATCTTTCATCATTCATGAGCGGGTATACTGCACCAAATTATCCTAACACCGTTCCACCAAGCGGGGCTGATTCCAGTACAAGGTATCTAGAACATGGTTCTATTTCTGTCAATCAGGGAACATATCTCGGCGGAACTGGAAATTCCGGTTACTCTACAGGGCCCCATTTGCATTTTGAAATCAGAGAAGGTAGCACTGTCGTAGACCCATTTAAGTACGTTTTATTTGCAAAAATGCCTTGGTGATTGAAAAGTTTTTACGAATCTTGAATCATATAAGGAACTGAAGGGGAGGCATCTCCCCTTTGTTCCCTTTTCCCAACAAATATGTGAAGAGGTGGTCTCATGTCTAAATGGGTTAAGAACGCGTTGCAATTGAGTTTGCTTTTATTTCTCTTCTCCTCTCTTCTCATCGGATGTAATCCGAATAATACTATGTCACTGCCTCCCTCTCCTACGACGACGAATCCTCTGGAAACCTCAGCACGAATCGTGCAACTTGCACCGTTCCAACAAAATTCTTTTGCTCTCACCGACAAAGGAGAACTGTTCGGATGGGGGGGAAGAAACGAAGAAGGGGAACTTGGCATTGGAAATACGGAAACGACGAAAAAACCTACAAAGCTCAACATCAATGATAAGATCATTCAGATTTCTCCCGGGGCTTTTTCTGTTGCTTTGACGGAGGGTGGGAAGATCTATACTTGGGGCATTACTGATTATGGAGATGACCTTGGAAACGAAAGGACTTTTACAGCCACTCCGCTAAAGAAGGAAATGCCAGAGAAAATCGTGAAACTTGGAGAAGGTGCAGGAGTGGGCTTAGCTATTTCGGAAACCGGCTCTCTATATACTTGGGGATGGAATTATTATGGAGAGCGTGGAGACGGGACAAGAAAACGGAGTAATTTTACCCCTCATGAGGTCAATCTCCCGCAGAGAGTCATGGATGCCTCGTATAGAGGAACGCACGTTTTAGCCCTTTTAGAGGATGGCAGTGTCTATGCGTGGGGAACCAACTACTTTGGGGAGATCGGAGACCAGACTCCAGTAGCATACAAGCCTGGAGAAGCATATGACGAGAATGTGGTTGTCTTAAAACCCTACAAAGTTCATTTTGATAAAAAAATCATCGCCATAACAAGTGGAAATGGTACCAGTTATGCTTTAGACGAGGATGGCACTTTATATGCATGGGGGCAGAATTTGCTTGGACAGCTTGGAATCGGCGATGAGAAAGTAGCAGCCTCATCCACTCCTTTGAAGGTTGCCATACCGAGAAAAATAAAAATCGTAAAATCTGGTGAAGATCTTGTTTATGCCATTGCTGAAGACGGTACCGTATATGAATGGGGAAAGAAGAAGTATAAGCCGGAAGTGATTCAAATTCCTGGAGAAGTCGATAAGATTTCGGTCAGTTTCAACACCTGGGTGATTACAAAAGATGGTGAAATATATGGATGGGGCAATAATCAAGATGGACAATTGGGTCCCGACCTTCCAGAAGTCGTTCATACTCCGACCAAAATAGACTTAAAATTAAAGGATTGATCTCATCCCTTAACGGATGGATATAACGGATGGATATATAGGTTAGGATAGACTCATGCCGCCGGAGCGGCACCAGAAGAAGGATGCATTGTCATACCTTATTTCAGGATAGAATAGATTACTGAAAATGATGAATGCTCTACTGTTCCTCAACATTAAAGCCCAACATTATAAGTAGCTGGGCCACAAATAAAGCAATCATTTCAGCTATTAGGATTTCTCGGATAGCGAAGCGAGGCTCGTCCAGTGGGACCGAACGTTTAAGCGTAGAAAACGACATCCTTGCCGGTCACACCTGGCGGACGACGAATGGCGACACCAACAATAAATGATCCTAACGTGACATACGGTCCCTTTTTAGTTGGGATATAAAACAAATTTTTAAATCATGACAGATGGGACACAACAAATATCCCTACACCCCAGTAAACAATCGTCCAGATAATCAGCAAATATAAAGCAAAATTCCAAGTGGTCGTCGCCACCTCATTGCCTCTCGCATCGTAAACACCTTGCTGCCG
>Ga0265295_1003310_pt1 | contig 23707 bp, 20 predicted proteins | sample Munlansysbiofilm_FD_192503 | JGI IMG/M metagenome (GOLD analysis project Ga0265295, IMG submission 192503) | Leachate microbial communities from a municipal landfill in Southern Ontario, Canada - Methane capture system biofilm | ecosystem: Engineered > Solid waste > Landfill > Unclassified ...
CGATGGGGAAGTTGAGCATCTGCGCCGCAAAGACAAAGGCGGCAACGGTCGCCAGCAGGGGGACGGCAAAGGCATTGTCCCGCAATTCTCGCTTGGCCCGGGACACGCTGACCGCCAAGGCGACGGTGGAAACGACCGCGGTGGCGCTGTTGATCGCACCGGATACAAAACCGTCAGGGATATGCACGCCATTCCTCCTTGTGAGGGTGCGCTGTTAACGGTGGTCAGTAGAACAGCCTCCCACCTCTATCCTTGCCGCCCCGCTGGCGGCGATACCCGCACACTATTGAATAATTCGTAACACTACAAGCGCCAAATAAGGGAAGGTGGGTTTCTCGATGGCCTTTTTTGGGTCTTGGGAGAAAAGACGAGGAACTGCCCGCTTCGTTCGGCGTGGGGGCTGCGACTGATGAGCGACTCGTCCCAAGGGGAATCCTAGTGGCGCGTGTCTGAGGGAGACTCGAGGTGCTACTTGTTATCGTCGTGAAAAACGAAGTTCCCAGAAAATCACCCGCCACCCTTCAGCCTTGGATGGCACCATGGCGATTCGGGGGCATGACCGGCCCAAGGTGAGGCCATCCATCCGGACTGCCGGTCACCCTACCGCTTTCCTCTTTGCCGGCGGACTGCCGTGTCAGAGCGGTTGAAATCACCTTGAAGGGCAGGAATTGGGGTAAGGGAGGATACCCCCGGGAGGAGGGATTTTTTGCTACCCTGTTTTTTTTGCTACCCTGCGCCGGGTAGCAAAAACGCGGCAGGGTAGCAATAGGGTAGCAAAAACAAAAAAGCCACTTAGCAAAAAGCTTGCTAAGTGGCTGTTTTTACTGGTGAACGAGGCGGGATTCGAACCCGCGACCTTTGGCTTCGGAGGCCAACACTCTATCCAGCTGAGCTACCCGTCCATGGGGAAGTGCGGCCTTTCATACCATAGAACGGAACCGGTTTCCAGTCGAATGTGACATGCGCCTGCGCCGCCGGCCAGGGAACGTCTCAGGGTTCGATCGGTTCGTTGGTCAACCCCAGCCGGTCGAGCAGGTGAAAGGCCAGGGACAGGAGCATGCCGACCACCGTGGCCAGGGCCATGCCCTTGAGCTGCACCGAACCGAGTTGGACCGCCACACCGCTCGTGCCGACGATGAGCACCACCGCGGTGAGCGACAGGTTGGCCGGTCGGGAGTAGTCGACCCGGGACTCGACCAGCATGCGCACGCCCGAGGCGGCGATCACCCCGAACAGCAGCAGGCAGACCCCGCCCATCACCGGCGTGGGGATGGACTGGATGAGCGCTGACAGTTTGCCGACAAAAGCCAGGCAGATGGAGATCACCGCGGCGCCGCCGATCACCCACACCGAGTACACCCGGGTGATGGCCATGACGCCGATGTTCTCGCCGTAGGTGGTGGTCGGCACCGAGCCGCACAACCCGGACAGGGTGGTGGAGATGCCGTCGCCGAGCATGGAGCGGTGCAGGCCCGGGTCGCGGACCAGGTCGCGGCCGACGATTTTGCCGGTGACCACCAGGTGGCCGATGTGTTCGGAGATGACCACCAGGGTGGCGGGCAGGATGATGAGCATGGCGTTCAGCTCGAAGCGGGGCGCGGTGAAGGTGGGCAGGTCGAAGAGCGGCGCCTGGACGATGGGGGCGAACTGGACCAGACCCAGCGGCACGGCCACCAGATAGCCGGCGACGATGCCGATGAGCACCGGGATGATGGCGAAAAAGCCGCGAAACAGCACCGAGCCGAAGGTGACCACCCCGAGCGTGGCCATGGACACGGCCACGGCTCGCAGGTCGAATGCGCCGGTCTTGGCATCGGGCAGGATGCCAGCCATGTTGGCGGCCACCGGCGCCAGTTCCAGGCCGATGAGGGCCACGATCGGCCCCATGGTGGCCGGCGGCAGCACCGTGTTGACCCAGCCCGGGCCGAAGCGGCGGATGATCTGGGCGACGAGGATGAACACCAGGCCCGAGACGATGAACCCGCCCAGCGCCAGCGGGTAGGTGGCGCCCCAGCCGGCCTGGTCCGCGCCGAGCACCACGAACACCGGCGCCAGGAAGGCGAAACTCGAGCCGAGAAAGGCCGGGGCCTTGCCCTTGCAGAGCACCAGGTAGATGAGCGTGCCGAGGCCGTTCATGAGGAGCACCACCGCCGGGTCGATGCGGAACAGGGTCGGCACCAGCACCGAGGCCCCGAACATGGCGAACAGGTGCTGGAAGCTGAGCGGGATGGCGGAGAGCAGCGGCACCCGCTCCTCCACCTGGATGGTCGGTCGTTGCATGGATCGCTCCGTGATGCGGATGGGGGTCGATTACTCGGTTCGCCGGGCCAGGTCGTTCATGTACTCCTCCCACTCCACCGGCAGGGAGGATTTCTTGCGGGTGTTGCACTCCTTGCAGCAGGGCACGAGGTTGTCCCTGGTGGAGCGGCCGCCGCGGGCCAGCGGGATGACGTGGTCCATGGTCAGGTTGTTGAACCCCACCTGAAGACCGCAGTACCAGCAGGTGCCGCTGGCGGTCTTCTGCTGCCACCAGCGGGTGCGCCGCAGTTCGCGCGCCTTGTTCTTCTCGCGGCGGATGATGGCCTCGTCGATGGCGTCCAGGCTGAAATAGTCGCGACTCATGCGCAGTCCTCGCCGAGCAGCAGTTGCCGCGCCCGGCCCACCAGGTAGAGCGAGCCGGCCACGCAGATCAGGTCGTCCGGGCTGGTGGCGGCCACGGCCCGGGCCAGGGCCTCGGCCACGGTGGCGGCGCACTCGGTGCGACAGTGTTGTTCGCGGGGCAGTTGGGCGAGCAGGGCCTCGGGCGCGGCTGATCGGATAGGTTCGGCCCGGGTGAAAATGACCCGGTCACTGAGCGGCAGGAGCGACAGCAGACCGGGGAGCAGATCCTTGTCCGCCATGTTCCCCCAGACGAGCACCAGGCGCTCGCGCTGGTACCCCCGGGTGAGCGAGTGGACCAGGGATTCGACCCCGGCCTGGTTGTGGGCGCCGTCGAGCAGGAAGCGGCGGCTGCGGCCGTCCACCTCGGCGGTGAACGATTCCATCCGGCCGGGCCAGTGCACCCGGGCCAGGGCCGCAGGCACGGCCGCAGCCGCCTGGGGATAGCGGTCAGCGAGCAGTTCCAGGGCGGCCAGGGCCAGGGCCGTGTTCACCGCCTGGTGCGCGCCGGCCAGCCGGAGGGTGAGCCCGGTGCGCACCGGCCCGCTGATGGGACGGTAGGCGAAACGGCCGTCTTTCTCGAGTGTGCCGGCAAAGTCGCGGCCGTGCAGGAAGAGGGGACTGGCGCACTCGCGGCAGCGGGCGGCGATCACCGCAACCGCCTCGGGATCGTTCGCCGAGCTGACCACGGGCACGCCCTCCTTGATGATGCCCGCCTTTTCCCGGGCAATGGCGGCGATCCCGGTGCCCAGGTGCTGCTCGTGGTCACGGCTGATGTCGGTGAGGAGGCAGACCTGCGGCGTGACCACGTTGGTGGCGTCCAGCCGACCGCCCATGCCGGTCTCGAGGATGGCCGCGTCAACTCGTTCCTCGGCGAACCAGAGCAGTGTCAGCAGGGTGGCGGTCTCGAAGTAGGTGGGCTGACGATCGCCGAGCACGGCCCGCAGTCGCCCGACCAGCGAGGCGAAGCGCGCCTCGCTGATGCAGGCGCCGTCAATGCGGAACCGCTCGCGCACGCAGCTCAGGTGGGGCGAGGAATAGAAGCCGGTGCGATAGCCGGCCGCGGTGAGGATGGTTGCCAAGGTCGCGCCCACCGAGCCCTTGCCGTTGGTGCCGGCGATGTGCAGGACCGGCAGGCCGCGTTCCGGGCTGCCCAGGTCAGCGAGCAGGGCGCGGGTGGTGTCCAGGCCGAGTTTGATGGTGAACTGCTGCAGCCCGTCCAGCCAGGCCGCGGCTTGGGCAAAGGAAAGCGGTCCGCTCACCCGACGATCTCCAGCCGGGCGTAGTCGAGGTGGAGGATCTTGCTGCCGTGGCGGTCAAACACCACCTCCACCCGCCGCGGCCCGGGCAGGCTGGCCACCCGCCCCAGCCCGAAAAAGGCGTGGCTGACACGCATGCCCTCGGCGTACTCACCCGGGGCGGTCGGTACGGATGTGCGCGGCTTCGGCGGCGGCAGATCGATCGGGTAGTCACTGGTGAGCGGTTGGGTGATGGCGCCGGCGCGTTCCACCCGGTTGTACAGGCCCGGGCTGATCTCCCGCAGGAAGGGCGACATGGCGCAGCGCAGGTGCTGCCGGTCCGGGGTGACCAATTCCTTGGGGTAGGTGAGGTAGAGTTCGCGCTTGGCGCGGGTGGCGGCCACGTAGAGCAGGCGGCGCTCCTCCTCGTACTGCTCGCCGGGCTGGGCGTTCTGGTGGGGGAAGCGGCCGTCGGCCAGGCCGATGACCAGCACCGTGTCCCACTCCAGCCCCTTGGCCGAGTGGATGGTGGAGAGGATCAGCCGTTGCTCGTCCTCGCCGCCAAGGGCGTCCGCCGCGCCAACGTCCGGCGGGTCCAGGGCGGTGTCGTCGACAAAGGCCTGCAGGTCGCCGTAGCCGCTGATGAGCACCCGCACCTGGTCGAGTTCCTTGCGCCGCCGGGGGTAGTCGTCGTAGTACATCTTCTCGAACACCGGCTCGTAGTAGGTCATCACCAGGTCGAACTGGTCCGCGGGCGCCTGGTCGGGCAGGCCGAGCCTCCGCAGGGTGTCGGTGAGCCGCTCGAACTGCGCCTTCCAGCCAGGCGCCGGCCGATAGGCGGCCAGCGCGGCCAAAGGGTCGTCGGCATCGCGGATGGCAGCGAGGATCTTCTGCACGGTCTTGGGCCCGACCTTCTCCAGCTGCAGCAGGATGCGGTTCCAGCTGAGGTTGTCCCAGGGGTTGATGAGCACCCGGAAAAAGGCGAGCAGATCCTTGATGTGGGCCGATTCGGTGAGCTTGAGCCCGCCGCGCTTGTCGAACTCCAGCCCACGGCTGGCCAGCTCGATCTCCAGCTTGAACGAGTGGAAGCCGGAGCGGAACAGTACCGCGATCTCGTCCAGGGCCACACCGGCGCGGCGCCGCTCCTCGATGACGTCGGCCACGTAGCGGGCCTCGGCCGCCTCGTTGGCCGCGGCCACCAGGAGCGGCCGGCTGCCGCCCTCGGTGCTGGTGAACAGGGTCTTGGCGTACTTCTGTTCGGCGTTGGCGATGATGGCGTTGGTCAGCTGCAGGATCGGCTGGGTGGAGCGATAGTTCTCCTCCAGCTTGACGATGCGCGTGCCCGGGAACTGGTCGGCAAAGCGCATGATGTTGTGGAAGTCGGCCCCGCGGAAGCTGTAGATGGACTGGGCGTCGTCGCCCACGGCCATGACGTTGCCGTGGTGGGAGGCGAGCAGGCGGACGATCTCGGCCTGCAGCTGGTTCGTGTCCTGGTACTCGTCCACCAGGATGTGCTGGAAGCGGGAGGAGAGTTCCTCCCGTGCCCGGTCCGATTCGGCCAGCAGCTGGCGCCAGAAGACGAGCAGGTCGTCGTAGTCGAGCAGGCCGTGGTCCCGTTTGAACTGGCGGTAATGGTCGCTGATGGTGTGGAAATCCTGGATGAACTCGGCCAGGTGGATGGACTCGCGGAACACCAGGTCGTCGATGGTGGTGGCCTTGTTGATCGCCCCGGAGATGAGGTTGAGCACCACCCGCTTGGAAGGAAAGCGCTTGCCCGCGCCGCTCATGCCGAGCGACGACTTGAGCAGGTTGATAATGCCCTCGGCGTCGCCCCGGTCGATGATGGTGAAGCCGCTGCCCAGGCCGAGGTGGTGGCCGTACTGGCGCAGGAGGATGTTGGCGGTGGCATGGAAGGTGCCGCCCATCACCCGGCGGCAGCTCTGGCCGGTCAGCTGGCCGGCCCGCCAGAGCATCTCCTGGGCGGCCCGGCGGGTGAAGGTGAGCAGCAGGATGGATTCCGGCGGCACATCCTGCTCGAGCAGGTGGGCCATGCGGAAGACCAGGGTGCGGGTCTTGCCGCTGCCCGCGCCGGCGATGACCAGGAGCGGGCCCGAACCGTGGGTGACGGCGGCGTACTGGGCGGGGTTGAGCACCTCGGTGCTGATCGCGGCGGGGGTCGGGGGAGCGGGCTGTTCGTCGCCCGGGAAGAGTCGGGGTTGCATAGGCGGTCTTCTACCACAGCGGCGGCCCTGGTGCAATGCTGTTGACAGGGCCTGCAGAGTGCGGGTAAAGTCGCCTGCTGTTTCACTATTCCCGTGATTTCCGTGGCCTTGCGCAAGGCCCGGCCCGACCCCGCAGCCGAGCGGGACGGGCCGGAACCTGCCGCCTGCGCGGCCAGCAGACAAACTTTTGACGCACCCGCTGACCGACCATGACCGACTGGAAACAGATGTTCAGCCGCACGACCCTGCGCCAGCTCTTCCCGCCGCAGCGCACCGACGCCTTTTTCGATGCCCTGTTCGGCGATGCCAGCGAGGGCGCCTTTGACATCGAGCTGTCCTTCGACGGCTACGACCGCTCCGCGAAAACCCTGCGCTTCCTGCTCAACCTGCGCCAGCGGCCGGGGTGCTGCCTGGCCTGCAACCTGACCTACGGCCTGCCCGAGGTGTTCGCGCGGCACCCGGTGATCGACCTCAAGGGGCTGGTGGGGGACATCGAGGCGCGGCTCGGCGGGGAGATGGTCTGCGGCGACTGGCGGCTGGGCCGGACCGTGCAGCAGGACCGATCACTGCACAGCATCCCGCTCGAGATCGAGGTGCGCAAGCCGTAAACGGCTGTGGGGCCAGACCAGGGCCGGGGAAAGGAAGTGCGGCCTGCCGGGAGCGGTCAGTTGATGGCCACCTGCGCCCGGCCGCCCGCCTTGGCCTGGTAGAGGGTGTCGTCCGCCTTTTCCAGCCAGGTGGACACGCTCAACCCCGGCTGCCACTCGGCCAGGCCGATGCTCACGCCGAGACGGCCTTCGGCGGTGACCACGTCGAGGCAATTCACGGCCCGACAGAGCCGCTCGGCCAGGTGGCAGGCGGCCGGCATGTCGGTGTCCGGCAGGACGAGCAGGAACTCGTCGCCGCCCATGCGCACCAGCAGGTCGGACTGGCGGATCTGCGCCTGCAGGGTGGCGGCCACCTGCTGCAGCACCCGGTCGCCGATGAAATGGCCCATGGCATCGTTGACCGCCTTGAAATGATCGAGGTCCAGCGCCGCCAGGGTGAGCGGCCGGCCGTGACGGCGGGCCTGCTCGACCAGGGCGGGGATGCGCTCCTCGAACACGAACCGGTTGGGCAGGCCGGTGAGGGCGTCGCGCCGCGCCTGTGAGAAGATGTTCTCGTACTCCAGGGCCCGCTTGAGCGGTTCGGCGAGGATGAGCAGGCTCTCGTCGATGAACTCGAGATCCTGTTCCGACAGGGGTCGGCCGCGACGCAGCAGGGTGAGCAGGCCGTAGCAGTCCGGTGCGTCGAACACCCAGCGGTGCACGTGGAAACCGTCCGCCCGCGTTGGCGGCGGGACGCCGTCCACCGGGGTGAGCACCTCTCGCGCCAACTGGATGGCCTGGCGCCGCTTGGGCCCGTGGTACGAGCAGAACATGTGCATGCGCTGCCGGTCCGGGTTGTGGTAGCCGACCAGTTCGTGGTCCACCCACTCCATCAGCCAGATGGAGAAGGCCTCGATCATGGCCGGCAGGTCGAGCACGCCGGCCAGCCGCTGGTGGAGCAGGTTGATGCGCCGCAGCCGCTCGGACTGCTCCCGGTAGCGGATCAGTTCGAGCAGCAGGTTTTCCATGGTCGGGGCCAGGGTGGTGTCGGCCGGGAGATCCATCGTCTGCGTCTTCATGGCAAGTACCTGGAGGCTGTGGTGTCGTTCCGCGGGCAGGGCGCCGGTCGGGTTGGACCGGGCCAGGGGTTGCTCACTGGAAGCGAAAAATGTGCCAGCTGCAGGTTTTTCTTTTTTTCTGATGGAATACCGGGTTGTTGGGAGCTGGTCCGGATGTTCCGGGCAGGCGCGGGTGGGGTGGAGCTGGCCAGGTGTCGAAATGTCGACAGGGGCGGGCGCCCCGATGATCTTTTTCGTGGGGACAGGTGCATGGGGCAAGATGCGGCCCGACTCGGCCAGCTGTTCATGCTCGGCTTCCGCGGCACAACGCTGAGCGCGGATCATTGGCTGGTCGAGGCGGTGCGCGACCAGGGGCTGGGCGGGGTGATTCTCTTTGACCGCAACGTGGACGGCACGGTGCAGAACGTGGTTTCGCCGGACCAGCTGCGCACACTGGTCGACGACCTGCAGGGTCTGGCGCCCTTGCCGCTCCTGGTCGGCATCGATCAGGAGGGCGGCCGGGTCTGCCGGCTCAAGGAGCGCGACGGCTTTGCCCCCTGCGCCAGCGCCGCGAGCCTGGGCAGCGAGTCCCCGGCCGTGGTCGGTGAGCACGCCGAAGCCCTGGCCGCCATGCTGGCCCACTGCGGCGTGAACCTCAACTTCGCGCCCGTGGTGGACCTGGACTTGAACCCGGACAACCCGATCATCGGCCGCTACCAGCGCAGCTTCAGCGCCGACCCGGCAACCGTGATCGCCTGTACCCGGGCCTTTGTCGAGGCCCATCACCGCCTGGGCGTGGGCTGCTGCCTCAAGCATTTTCCCGGCCATGGCAGCGCCGGCGGGGACTCCCACCTGGGCTTTGTCAATGTCACCGGGTGCTGGCAGGCCGTGGAACTCGAACCCTACCGGATGCTGCTCACGGCCGGCTACACGGACGGAATCATGACCGCCCACCTGGTGCACCGCGGCCTCGACCCATCGGGCCTGCCGGCCACCCTGTCCCCGGCCATCATCACCGGTTTGCTGCGCGACCAGCTCGGCCACCAGGGTGTGGTCTTCAGCGACGATTTGCAGATGCGGGCCATCAGTGACGGCTGGACCTATGCCGAGGCTGTGCAGCAGGCCCTGCTCGCCGGGGTGGACGTGCTCGTCGTCGGCAACAACCTGGCGCCCTGCGAGGACGCGCTCACCGACGGCATCCGGGCCGTGGCCGACCTGCTTGACAGCGGCCGCATCGATGCGAAACGTATTGACGATTCACTGGCGCGCATCGCGCTGTTCAAGGAACGCATTGCAGGAGAACGATTATGGCAGGCTATCGACCCACCCACAGTCGGGTGATCGGCTACATCGTCTGGCTGTTCGGCTTTACCGGCGCCCACCGGTTCTATTTCGGCCGGCCCATTTCCGGGACCATCTATTTCTTTACCCTGGGCCTGTTGTTCATCGGCTGGATCGTGGATTTGTTCCTCATCCCGCGCATGGAGCGCGAGGCGGACATCCGCTACTCGGCCGGGCCCATCGACTACAACGTGGCCTGGCTGCTGCTCGCCTTTCTCGGCTTCTTCGGCATCCACCGGCTCTACCTGGGCAAGCTGTGGACCGGGCTGCTCTACCTGGTGACGTTCGGGCTGTTCGGCGTGGGCTACATCTACGACATGTGGACCCTGAACGACCAGATCACCCTGATCAACGGCCAGCCGCAGGCCAGTCCCGGGCCGCCGGCGGTGTGACCCTTCAGGTTGTGGGCCGCGCGAACACCCAGGACCACTCGCTGGACAGATCCGGCCGGAACCGGTAACCGGAGTCGGTGAACTCGCAGAGGTCCGCGGCCCGGGTGATCCGCTCGCGCAGGATGAACCGCGCCATCAGGCCGCGCGCCCGCTTGGCGTGGATGGCCACGCTGCGCAGGCGACCGTTCCTCTCCTCCTTGAACTGGATGTCCAGCCAGGGCGCAGTCAGCCGTTTTTTCCGCACCACCCGGGCGTACTCGTCCGAGGCCAGGTTGAGGATCACCCGGGTCTCTTCCCGGGCCAGGTCCCGCTCGAGACTTGCGGTGACCAGTTCGCCCCAGAAATCGTAGAGATTCTTCGCCGTGCCGACCACGAGCCGGGTAGCCATCTCCAGCCGGTGCGGCCGAATCAGGTCGAACGGTCGGAGCACGCCGTACAGGCCGGAGAGGATGCGCAGGTGCTCCTGGGCGAACTGCATTTCCGCCGCGGTCAGGCTGGCCGCGTCCAGGCTGCGGAAGGCCTCGCCGCTGAAGGCGAACAGAGCCGGCCGGGCAGGGGCCGCGTCCGTAGCCAGTGCCCGGATTTTTTCCAGGGTCTGTTCGGTGAGCGCCGGGCTCAGCTGCATCAGGCCGGCCAGGGCAGGCCCGTCGAGCCGGGCCAGGGCCTGGATGAGCATGCTGCTCTGGTCCGGGAATTCCGGTCGGGTGGCGGTTGGCTGCGGATCAACGGGATCGAAGGTCTGTCCTTTGGACGGGGCGAGCAGAAGCATGGCAGGGGCGCAGGGTTGGGGGGAAGGGAGCAGGCTCAGGGGCAGCAGAGCACCTGGTTGCCGCCCGCGGACTTGGCCTGGGCCAGGCAGCGGCCGGCGATGAGCAGCAGGGAATCGATGCTGGTGTTGCGCTCCGGGGTTTCCGGGGCGAAGCCGGCGATGCCGTAGCTGGCCGCTGCCGGAATGGGTCGGTCGTCCTCGGAACGCAGGTCGAGTTCCGCGAATTTTGTCCGGACGCGCTGGGCCAGCCGACCGGCGCCGCGGATGGTGGTTTCCGGCAGCATGAGGAGGAACTCGTCCTCGCCCCAGCGGCTGACCACGTCGATGTCGCGGCGGACGATGCGCTCAGCCGTGCGGCTGAACCCGGCCAGTACCCGGTCGCCGACCTCCATGCCGAACAGTTCGTTGATGTCTTTCAGCCCGTCCAGGTCGCAGAGGATCACTGCCAGGTAATGGCTGTAGCGGACGCAGCGCCGCAGTTCCCGGTTGAGGTGGTCGTGCAGCCAGGCCCGGGTGCGGCAGCCGGTGAGGGCGTCGCGGGTGGTGAGGGCCTCGACCCGCGCGCGCAATTCGTGCTCCCCGCGGATCAACTGGTGCTGGCAGACCGCGTCGCGGATGACTGCCTTGATGTGTTCGACCGGGCTGGACTGGGGCACCACCCGGAAGATCGAGCCGCTGTTGGCCGCATGCACGGCCGCGGCAAGGGCCGCGTCCGGGGCGAGCAGCAGGGGCACGGCATCGGAGATCCTGGCCGCTTCCGCCAGGAAGGTGACACCCTCCATGTCCGGCAGGCGGGTGGCCGCCAGTACCGCGCTCCAGTCGCTCGCCTCCGCCAGGGCCTTGAGGCCGTCGCGACCGGTGGCGGTCACGGTGATCTGCCACTCGGCCAGCATCCGGCCGGCCAGGGCGGTGATGTTCAGGCTGTCGTGGACCACCAGGATTTTTTCGTGCATGGCTCTCCCCCGTGTCGCTCCCGCAGGCTGCGGGAATCGGCGCGATAGTACCATATCTGCCGGAGAAGAAGAATGATTTCTCCTGGCCTACAAAACCCGCCGGACGCTTCAGGCCGGCTTGCTCAAGAGGGTGTGATGAACAACAAAGGCTGCGGGTGCCGCCCGCAAATCGACTATCCCTGCCGCTGGCAGTACCGGATCATCGGCGAGGACCGGACCGCCATGCTGGCAGCCATTGCCGCCCAGGTGGATGTGGCTGCCTGCGTCATCGATGACGCCAACACCAGTTCCAGCGGCCGCTATCTCAGTTTGAACCTGGAGATGACGGTCAACGACGAACCCGAGCGGCTGCACCTGTACCAGGCGCTGAACGGCCACCCGGCCATCAGGATGGTGCTGTGAGCGGGGGAGCGGGCGGCGAGGGCCGCTACGTGGACAACCGGCTGCTGCCGGTGATGCGGGACGCGGTGACCACCGTACAGATGATCCTATTCCAGGTGCTGCGCCAGAGCCTGCGCGAGCGCCAGCCGGAGTTGGACGAGACCCTGCACACCCGCCTGGCCGGCGCGGTGATCAACAACCTGTTCGGCACCCGGCCCGTGGACGAGGCGGTGTCCGCCTTTGCGGCCGCGAACCGGGAGTTGGTGGAAGCGGAACTGCGCGGCCTGGCCGACCACTGTGCCGGGTTGCGGCCCATCCTCACCGATGCCCTGCGTATGCAGACCATCTGCGACAACCAGGAGGGCATTCACTCCATGCCGAGTCTGCTCATGGCCCGGGCGCTCGGCCTGCTCGAGGAGGCGCGCGAACTGCCCCTGCCGTCCACCTTCATGCTTCAGGTCCGCACCCTGGCGGTGGCGCACGGCCTCATCGAGCCGATGGCCCCGGAGGATCCGCCGGCCGCAGATCCACCAGCGTAGCCCCCCAACTGCCGGCGCTCTCGTCGGCCAGCCGGTAGCCGGCGACCGTGTCCAGCCGGTCGAGCAGGCTGTGCACGGTCCGCCGCAGGGCGCCGGTGCCCTTGCCGTGGACGATGCGCACGTGCAGGATGCCGCGCGCCCGGCACTCCGCCAGGTAGTCCGGCACCAGGTGCTTGACCTCACTCGGCCGGAAGGCGTGCAGGTCGAGGGTGCCGTCGATGGGGAGTTCGATGGGTTCGATGTCATCCATTGGCTGTTCCTGTGTTCCAAGGAGTTACACCGGTAAGCCGGGCAACTTTCATGCGATGTTAGCCTGTTGAGACAGGCCATTGTGCCTTGATTTCAGCTAGTCGACGTTGCGAACAAATTATCCAGCTGCGGGTTGCCAGTGATCAGCAGCAACTTCTTGATCATCCCTTCCCGATTAATCTCGAGCCGAGCGAAATGCTCTCCTTTTGCCGGTGATGACTGTTTCCGGATCATCTGAATCCGTCCAAACAGGTGACCGTGCTTTTCAGCGAATTGGGCCAGCCCAACTGCTTTTTCGAAGTTGTCGCTCAAGCTCGGATCGTGCGGTTCAAGAATGTCGATGGCACAACCTTCCTCAGTCCGACGCACCAACACCAAATCGGGGAACATCGGGCGTACCTCACCGCCGGTCGCATACGGAATTTCCAGAGACCATGGTTTGCGGTCAAGATTGCGCAGCCAGCCCACGATTTCCGGCTTTGCCAGTTCCTCCTGCAAGACGTTAGCCTCCCAACTACCCAATGCTGCCCGAAATTGGCCGTTGTCTTCGACAAACAGGTGCCGTTCCCACAACGCATCAGTGGGCTGCCGCCGAAAATCAAGAGTCGTCGGCAAGCGCCATGGTATCTCGCTGGGTATGGCTGTGGCCAATCGTAACTTGTCATAACTGGCCCGACGTCGCTCTTTGAGTTTGGCGACGGTCTGCTTGTGCTGGTCGTAGAGGGCATCAAAGGCGGTCTCGGCAGCGGATTCCAGCACTTGCATGGCCTGGTGGTCGTGGGCCAGAACAATCGCTTCAATCTTTACCTCGGTGGCGTTGCGGTCAGCGTGCGCTCGCCAGAATTCCATGTGCAGACCATGAGTGAAGACCCGTCCCGCTTCTTCGAACAGTCGGTCGATATCAATGGCGGATGCCCGGGTAACGTATTCCACTTCGGGTTCGGCTGCCTTGGTGCCGTTCTGGATGGCCAGTGTGCGCAGGTTGACCCGGGTCATGTTGTGGGCGGCGTCGTCAAACCGGCCCGCCGTTTTGATCATTGCTATCTGTTCATCCATCCAAGCAACAATCTGTTGTTTGGCCGCACCCCAGGCATCGTCGTCGATCTCATCGAGTGTCAGGTTCCGGGAAATTGCCATGTAGCGTCGTACAGCACTTTGCGCCCGGACGGCATTAACGCGGTAGGTTACCAGGGCATCCAGTGCGGCGAAGAGCGATTCAACCCCTTCGCGCCTTTTCAGGACGACGAGGTCCCTGCTTGAGCCGGTTTCTGCCGGTGGGACGTCCTCGGCGTTGTGCAACGACGAGACCACACTATTCACGGCTTCTGTGTCAAAATACGGCAGGAACAGGTGCACGTCGTTCAAGGCGGCATCGTTTTCAATCCGCCGCGCCAGCGGCGTGCGTACCATCCGGCCGAGCAATTGGGCAATGTAGGTGTGGTCCTCGGCGCGCCGAAACGACATCATCACTTCGGCCCGTGGGCAGTCCCAACCGGTGGACAGGCTGGTTTTGAAGAACACCACGCCAATGTTCCGGTCTTCATCGATACGCGAAGCCTCCACCTTGCGCACCCGGTGACCACCCACGTCCAGGTCGCCGGTGTCGTGCAGCGCATGCGCCACTTCCCCATCGTGCAAACGCCGGCCCAGCGCACCTTCTATCACGCTCAAGGCGTCAGCCAGGTTGGTGCGGGTCAGGATACGGTCCGTGCCGTTCTCAACCTGCACCACCAGCACCGGTCGCACCGTTGTCCGTTCGTTTTCAACTGAGCAGTAGGACTGCCAAGCGCTGGTCATCAGCCCCCAGCGTCGCGCCGCCTCCTCCAGCAAGGTCATTTCGGCTTGCGTGGCCGCCTCGGGGTGGTGGATGAGAATGCGGTCCTTGAGCAGGCCGGATTGGCGGACATCCTCTGGTTTGATGTGTATCTGATGCAGGGTGTGCCCGGCATCGGAGGATGTCAGGTGGTTGACGAAGCGGCTGGGCGTGGCCGAGACCCCGATCACCAAGGGCATCTTCACCAACCCTACTTCCGGGTAACCAAGCAAGAACCGCTGCATCAAGGTCTGTGCCTCCCGCGCCCCACGGCCAGAGGTCATACCGCGGTGCGCCTCGTCGATGACCACGTAAAAACGATCAGGAATGGCCCGGGCCGTGTTGGTCAGGGTGGTCCAGATGGACCAGGTGCGCTTGTCGGCTACCTTGGTCAACAGCTTGTCAGTGCCCAGTTTCTGGGTATTGATGAAGTAGACCCGGCCCCCCTCAAGCCGCTCGGCGTCGAAAGATGCCTCGATGGGAACGAGCTGGTTGACCCGGTACACCTTGTCCGAGGTGCTCTCGATCTTGCGCCTGGTCTGCTCGTTGAGTTCAGGCATGTCCGACACCCACAGGATGACTGCGTCCGGCTGTGGTTGCCAGTCCAGCGGCCACTCCAACTGATCGTCGGGCTGGTCGAGGAGGGCCTCGAACAGAGCGGTCATGACGATGGTCTTGCCACTGCCGGTGGGAGCGGAAAACGCGATGGCCTGCGGGTTGTCACTGCTGGCAAAGCTGCGGGCGGCCAGCAACTTCTCGCGCAGCATGTTCAGCGCGTCTTTCTGGAAATCAAACAGCGTGACTTTCATGCCTGTGCTCCCGGGTCGGTCCGCGCTTCAGCCGCGCGGTCCTGTTGGCGGTTGATCAGGAAATTGAGCAGGTAATCGCGGTACAACTGCACCACCTGCATTCCGGGATGCTTCTGGGCTGCGGCCTCGCGAACTTCCCGGGCCATGGTCTTGAAGGATTCGTCTGCATCGGTGACCAGAAAGACATGCGACAGGCCCGGCCGCTCAGCCACGACCTTGAGCAGGCGACCCAGGCGGGTTTCGTCGAGCAGCACCACGAAGTTGTTGCCCTCCGGAGCAAACAGGGCCGGTTCGGGTTTGCCACGGGCCAATTCGGGCCGCGGCCCCACACCCCCTGCCTTGAGCCAGAGCAGCGGCAGGATCTCGCGAAAGGCGCGGCGCAGAGAAACGCGCTCCTGGTCGAGGAAATCCAGCGTGAAATAGGCAAGGTTGGCTGGAAAGCCGTCGGCCATGGGCCGTTTCTCCGCCTCGGGCACCAGCAGCGGCCCGAGCAGCTCCGCCACCCTCGTCTTGAGCGTGTCGAAATCCTGCCTGCCTGGCGTGATGATGTACAAATCGGTGATATGGTCATTCCCGTCCAGAGCTTCCAGCCAGTCCTCGGCCTTGCCTGGATCAAAGAGGATGCTGGCCTTGTGCTCTTTCGACACGATGAACGGGCACGAACCTTTGACCAGCGTTTGCGGCAGGCCGTCGATCATGGCCACCATCTGTTTTTTCTTGGCCGGGGTGTTGAGCGCGGCCGGATCGACAAAGCCGATGTGAACGAAACGTCGAGCCTTCTCCCGCTCCACCGTCTTGCCGGTCAGGTATTCGCCGGTCAGCACGGAACCGTCATCACGCCGGCCGAGGATGGAGTACTTGGAGCGCGGCCAGGTCACTGAGCGGCAGATACCCTGGGCCTCCCACTCGGCATCGCCGGGCTGCAACCCCCGGCTGCGCAAGGCTTCGGCTTCTTCGGCCGACACCTCGTTGTTGGTCACCAGGATGCAGCGCCGCTGCCCGCCGTCGGTGGCATTGAGCAGATTGACCGCATTGAGCGTGGTGCCGCTGCCGGCGAAAAAATCAACGATAAGCGCATCGGGCCGGTCGCGCACGACTGCGGCCACAGCGTCGCGGGTGGCGTAAAGGGACTTGGGGAAGGAAAACTTGCCGCCTTCACCAAGGATGGACTTGAGAAGGCTCGAACCATAAATGCCGGAGTCATGCAAACCACGATGCCAAACAGTCTTGATGTTGCGGAGTCGAGAATCTGAACTTGCATATTCGATTTGCACCGCACCAGAATGCATCTCCCTTCCAACAATGAGGATTTCGCCATTGTCAATACGCGCCCGAGTTCCGCGATTGAGATAGAGAACCGTCCAAGTTTTTCGCCTCTTGTCAAAGCCGCCAAGGCGCGCAAAGCCCGCATCGACAAGTTCTTTAAAACTGGGAGGACTGACTTGCCAGTTGCCAAAGGAACCGTCGGTGCGGATGGGCCACGCGACGGTTCCTTCATGAGACGAATCGAGATCAGGCACTTGCCCTATAGGTAACGGTTCTCCCACTCCGGTGATCGCCTTTTTCTCGGGATCGATGAAGATGGGGTAAAAGAGTAGGGGCCTATCTTCCCGGCGAGAGTTTGTTCCTCCACGCAACAACCGCTCCCACCGTGGAACTTGGAAGCACTTTTGTCCTGACCGGTCGGGAGACAACAAATCATCGTGATGATTCTTCAGAAAAACCTGCGGCATGAACACGAAAAGCGCGTACTCTTCCGTTCGCGCAAGCCGCCCTTGAGAGACACCTTTTTGGTTGATGACAATGGTCACCAACTGACGCCACGCCTCCGGAAACTCTCTCTCCAGCAGCATCCCGAGGTGATGCACCTCGTGCTCGTCGATGGTGACGATCAGCACCCCGGTATCCGGCTTGAGCAAGCGTCTGGCCAGCTTCAGCCGTTTTTCCATGAACGCCAGCCACTTGCTGTGCCGCCAGCCGTCATTACCGTCCACGTAGTCGTTGTTGTACTTCCAGTCGCGCGCGCCGGTGTTGTACGGCGGATCGATATAGATGCAGTCCACCTGACCGGCGTAGAGGTAGTCCAGCAGTTGCAGGGCGTGGTAGTTGTCCGCCTCGATCAGGGTGTGCCAGGGCGCATCGGCCGGGCCGTTGGCCACCGCGTCCACCGGCACCAGGGCCGGGAATACCGGTTCTCCGAATTCGCGCACCACCAGCACTTCTTCCAGCTGAAAACGCGCAGGTTCGGCTAAATCCTGCACCGGCTCGGACGGATGAGTGCTGTTGCCGGGTCTGAGGCAAACAACAGCGCCGTTGTGCATGCCTTGAACCTGCCAAACATCATGCAAGGGGCTTTCGCGACGGCAGACCAGGTCGCCACGGCGCGGCGTGGCCTTGTGGAGCGGCAGCAACTCGGGCAAATGTTCCTCGAAAACCAGGCCGAATTTCTTTCCTTTGGTGGCCTTGGCCCATTCGGATGCCAGGCGCTCGCGCAGGCGCGGGTCAGCGATTTGGTTGATCAGATCGTGGATGGCGGACACCGACGGGGCTCCTTGCGTGTTTTGCCCGCGCAGGTTCAGGCGGGTTGGGTAAATGTTCTGAGTGGGGCTGGGGTGTGGCGGTGGTCGTGCGGGTTATCCTCTATTGAGCAGCTCTAGGGCGATGGCTGCAGCCCGCTCGGCGGCACCGGGTTCACCCAGCCGGTCGCGCACCTCGGCCAGTCCCTCCTGCATTTGTCGGCGATGGTTGTCGTCTTCAAGCAGCAGTTCAAGTTCGTGCGCTATCCGCTCGGGATTGGCCGCATCCTGGAGCAGTTCCGGGATGACCTCCCGCCCGGCGATGAGGTTGACCAGGGTGAAATACTCGATCTGGCGGATGAGCAGTCGGCCCATCCAGTAGGTGTGCGGCGAGATGCGGTAGGCCGCCACCGTGGGCGTGCCGAGCAGGGCCAGCTCGAGGATGACCGTGCCCGAAGCGGCCACGACCGCGTCGCAGGCCGCCATCATGGAGTAGCGGTCGTCGCTGATCACGCGCACGTCCAGCCGGTCGCTCACCGCGGCCAGGCCGGCCCGGTCGAGTTGGTCCCGGTCGATGGTCGAGGCCTGGGGGATGAGAAAGGTACACCGACCCGGGTGGGCCTGTTCGAGCCGCTCGGCCGCGCTGAGGAACACCGGTAACAGCGCCCCGACCTCCTTGCGGCGGCTGCCGGGCAGCAGGCCGACCAGGGTGCGGCCCGGGTCGATAGCGTGCAACCGGGCGAACCGGTCGCGCTCCAGCACGGCCTGCACCGTGTCCACGAGCGGGTGGCCGACAAAGTCCACCGTCACCCCGTGGCGGGCGTAGAAATCCCGCTCGAACGGCAGGATGACGAGCATGCGGTCGACCAGCCGGCGGATGGTGCGCACCCGGCCCTTGCGCCAGGCCCAGACCTGCGGGCTGATATAGTAGAGGATGGGGATGCCCAACCGTTTGGCCCGGGCCGCGAGCAGCAGGTTGAAGTCCGGGTAGTCGATGAGGATGAGCAGGTCGGGCCGGTCGCTGTGCAGGCGGGCGATCAGGCTGCGGCGGGCGCGGAGGATCTCGCCCAGGTGGCTGAGCACCTCCACCGCGCCGACCACGGCCATCCCGGCCGCATCCACGAGGATCTCCACCCCGGCCGCCCGCAGTTCCCGGCCGCCCATGCCGCTGAAGCGGAGCCCAGAGTCGAGCCGGTGCATGGCCCGCACCAGGCCGGCGCCGTGCAGGTCACCCGAGGCCTCGCCGGCCACTATCATCACCTGCCGGCCGCTGCCCGGTTGTGGTGTCCCGGTCACGACCCCGGTCACCTCAGCGCAGCCCGGTCAGGCCGAGCAGGTCCGCCTCACCGGACCGGCGCAGCACCTCTTCGACCCGCGCCCGGTTCTCGCCGATCTGCGCCACCACCCGCAGGGCCACGTCCAGGGCCCGCCGGCCGGCCTCGCCCGACACCGCCGGCCGGCTGCGCTCGCGCACATGGTCGAGGAAGTCGGTCAGTTCCAGTTCCAACTGGTCCTGGTCGGGCATGCCGGCCTTGTCGATCTCGGGCAGCGGCATGCCGCCTTCGCGCCCCGGCCGCAGCCGCACCGACATCACCTCTTTCTTGTTGAAATCCACGGACAGGTAGCGGCCCGGCTGGAAGATGCGCATCCGCCGCATGTTCTCCATGGAGATGCGGCTCACCGTGATGTTGGCGGTGCAGCCGTCGGTGAAGACGATGCGGGCATTGGCGATGTCGGTCAGGGGGGTGACCACCGGCGCGCCGGCGGTGAGAATCTGGTCGATGTCCGCGTGGACGATGGAGAGGATGATGTCGATGTCGTGGATCATCAAATCGAGCACCACGTCCACGTCCGTGCCCCGCTCCTTGAACACGGACAGCCGGTGCGCCTCGATGAACAGCGGGTGGGTGAGCAGCGGCTGCATGGCCAGCACCGCCGGGTTGAACCGCTCCAGGTGGCCGACCTGGAGGATGCGGCCGCGCTCACGGGCCAGCGCAATGAGGTCGTCCGCCTCGGCCAGGGTGGTGGTGATGGGCTTTTCCACCAGCACGTCCAGGTTGGCGAGCAGGCAGGTGCGGGCCACCTCGTGGTGCAGCACCGTGGGCACGACCACGCTCACCGCGTCCACCAGGGGCAGCAAGTCGCGGTAATCGGCGAACGGCCGGGTGCCACATTCGTCCGCCACCTGCGCCGCCCGCTGAGGGTCGGCATCGGCCACGCCCACCAGTTCCACTTCGGCCATTTTCGCGTATTTCTGGGCATGAAACCGTCCCAGATACCCGACCCCGATAACTCCCGCCTTCACATTTTCTGTCATGCTCGTTTTCCTTTGCCCCCCGGCCGCGGCCTCGGCCGTCCGGAAGGGCTGCCTCAGATGCCGAGGTAGGCTTTCTGTACGTTTTCATTGTTGAGGAGCGCCTGGGCCAGGCCCTGCAGGGCGATGCGGCCGTTTTCCAGCACATAGCCGCGGTCCGCGGTCTGCAGGGCGAGGTTGGCGTTCTGTTCCACCAGAAAGACGGTGGTGGAGCGCTCCCGAGTCATGGTGGTGATAATCTCGAAAATCTGCCGGGTGACGAGCGGCGCCAACCCCATGGACGGCTCGTCCAGCAGCAGCAGCCGCGGTCGGGCCATGAGCGCCCGCGAGATGGCGAGCATCTGCTGTTCGCCGCCGGACAGGTTGCCGCCCGGCTGAAGGCGCCGCTGGTGCAGAATCGGGAACAGCTCGTAGAGTTCCTCCCGGTCCCGTTCGATGCCCTGCCGGTCCCGGCGGAGAAAGGCGCCCATGTCCAGGTTCTCGGCCACGGTCAGCTCCGGGAAGATGCGGCGGCCTTCGGGCACCTGGCAGAGGCCCAGGCGCACGATCCGGTCCGGGGCGAGACCGTGGATGGGCCGGCCCTCGAACAGGATCTCGCCGCGCCTGGGCGGCACGATGCCGCTGATGGCCATGAGCGTGGTCGACTTGCCGGCGCCGTTGGCGCCGATCAGGGTGACGATCTCGCCCTCGTCCACGCGCAGGCTGACCTCGCGCAGGGCCTGGACCGCGCCGTAGAACACGTTGACCCCGCGCAGTTCAAGCATCATGGGTCTCCTCGCCCAGGTAGGCGCGGATCACCGCCGGGTCGCGCCGCACCTCGGCCGGTGTGCCCTCGGCGATGCGCCGGCCGTAGTCCATGACGAAGATGTGGTCGGAGAGCCGCATCACCAGTTTCATATCGTGCTCGATGAGCAGGATCGACAGCCCGTCGGCGCGGATGGCCATGATCAACTCGATCAGCTCCGCGGTCTCCTGCGGGTTCATGCCCGCGGCCGGCTCGTCCAGGAGCAGCAGCAGCGGCTCCGTGGCCAAGGCCCGGGCGATCTCCAGCCGCCGCTGGGCGCCGTAGGGCAGGCTGGCGGCCACCTCGTCGGCCAGCTCGGCGAGGCCGGTGCGCTCCAGTAAAGCAAGGCTCGTGCCAACGATCTCCTGCTCTTCCCGGCGGGTGCGCGGACCGCGGCAGACCGCGCCGAATATGCCCGTGCGGGTGCGGCAGTGGCGGCCGATCATGACGTTTTCGAGCACGGTCATGGACTTGAACAGGCGGATGTTCTGGAAGGTGCGGGCCAGTCCCTGCTCGGTGATGCGGCTCGGCTTGAGACCGTTGAGCCGCCGGGGTTCGCGACCAGGCGGGGTGAGCACCAGGTCGCCGCCGGTGGGCGTGTAGATGCCGGTGAGGCAGTTGAAAAAGGTGGTCTTGCCAGCGCCGTTGGGGCCGATCAGGGCCACGATCTCACCGTGGCGGACGCGCAGGTCCAGGTGGTCCAGGGCGCGGATGCCGCCGAAATCCATGGTCAGGCCGCTGACCTGGAGCAGCGGCGGCACGGGGTGTGTCAAAGTTGCCACAGTCAGCGCCCGGGTGTGTAGGACCGGCGCACACCGGTCACCAGCCCCTGGGGCCGGAACACCATCATGGCCACCAGCACCGCGCCGAACACGAGCATGCGGTAATCGGCAAAGGCGCGCAGGTACTCGGGCAGGAGGATGAGGATGAGCGCGGCGATGATCACCCCGACAATGGAGCCCATGCCGCCGAGCACGACGATGCAGAGGATGATGGCCGACTCGAGGAAGGTGAAGCTGGCCGGGTTGACAAAGGTGGTCTTGGCCGCGAAGAACACCCCGGCCATGCCGGCCCAGGTGGCGCCCAGGGCAAAGGCGGCCAGCTTGGTGCGGGTCTTGTCGATGCCCATGGCCTGGCAGGCGATCTCGTCCTCACGCAGGGCGATCCAGGCACGGCCGATGCGCGAGTGCTGCAGCCGGTTGACCACGAATACGGTGAAGAGCACCATGGCAAGCGTAAGGAAATAGAGGTAGACGATGGCCTGGTCGAGCGTCAGGTCCAGGCCGAACAGCCCGGGCCGGGGGATGTTGGCGATGCCGCTTGGACCGCGGGAAAACTCGCTCCAGTTCTCCAGCACCAGGCGGATGATCTCGCCGAAGCCCAGGGTGACGATGGCCAGGTAGTCGCCGCGCAAACGCAGCACCGGGAAGCCGAGGAGAATGCCGAACAGGGCCCCGAGCAGGCCGCCGATGGGCAGCACGGTCCAGAAACCGAGGCCGAAATGGAGATTAAGCAGGGCGTAGGCGTAGGCGCCCACCGCGTAGAAGGCCACGTAGCCGAGGTCGAGCAGCCCGGCCAGGCCGACCACGATGTTCAGCCCCAGGCCGAGGACCACGTACATCAGGGCGGTGGTGAGGATGTTCACCTGGTAGGCGGAGAACAGGGCCGGGAAGGCGAGCAGGAACAGGGCCAGCAGAATTCCCGCGGCCAGGCGCAGGCGGGGATGGCCCAAGAGCCGCCGGCCGGCCTCGGGCAACTGCCGCTCGAGCCCCTGACGGATGCGTTCCTGGCGGGTGAGCTTGCGGGCGGCGAACAGCCGCGATACCAGGGAGGCGACGAACCCGGCCACACCGCCCCAGAGCAGGTTCTGCCAGCGCCACTCCACGGTGCGGGTCACGGTGTTGATCTTGATCACCAGGAGCGGAAAGGTGAGGAACATGAACCACAGGGCCACGCCGGCAGCGTTGCGGAGGTCTTTCGGGGTGATCACGGCCATGGCGGACCTCCCGCTCGTTCAGACTTTGTCCACCGACCCCTTGCCGAGCAGGCCGGCGGGCCGGAAGATGAGGATGAGCACCAGCAGCGAGAAGGCGAACACGTCCTCGTAGTCGCTGGACACGTAGCCGGTGGCAAAGGATTCGGTGAGACCGAGGACAAAACTGCCGAGCACCGCCCCGGGGATGGAGCCGATGCCGCCCAGCACCGCGGCGGTGAAGGCCTTGATACCGGCGATGAAGCCGATGGCGAAGTTGATCTGGCCGATATGCGAGGCGATGAGCAGGCCGCCGATGGCCGCCAGGGCCGAACCGACCACAAAGGTCACGGAGATGACCGTGTCCACGTTGATACCGGTGAGCAGCGCCATGGTCCGGTCCTGGGCCGTGGCGCGCATGGCCTTGCCCATGCGGCTGAAGCGGATGAACAGGCTGAGCAGCACCATGACCACCGTGCTCACCACCAGGATGGCCAGGTCGGTGGTGCCGACCACCGCGGCCCAGGGTTCGAGCAGGGGCAGGTCCGGGATCAGGGCCGGGAAGGGCTGGAACTCCGAGGTCTGGGCGAGCAGCACGTAATTCTGCAGGAAGATGGACATGCCGATGGCCGAGATGAGCGGCGACAGCCGCGGCGCCGCGCGCAGCGGCCGGTAGGCGAGCCGTTCGATGGTGCAGCCGTAGGCGGCCGCCCAGACCGCCGCCGCCAGGGCGGCCAGGGCGAGGACGGCAAAGAGCGGCAGCCCCCAGAGGCTGAGCACCGTGGCCACGATGAGCGCGGTGAAGGCGCCGATCATGTAGATCTCGCCGTGGGCGAAGTTGATCAGGCCGATGATGCCGTAGACCATGGTGTAGCCGAGCGCGATCAGGGCGTAGATGGCGCCCCGGGTCAGGCCGCTGAACAGCAGTTCGATGAAGTAATCCATCCGGTTCGGATCAGAACATCTTGAAAAAACGTGTTGAAATTCAGACCTCCTGACCTCGTGAGATTTTGTCACGACACCAATTCGTAGAACAGCCGGAGGTCTGTGCCGGGGAATATCGTCCGGGTTGCGTTCAGTTCCCCGATGAGATGCAGGATCGTGACCCTGCT
>Ga0265295_1003311_pt1 | contig 23700 bp, 24 predicted proteins | sample Munlansysbiofilm_FD_192503 | JGI IMG/M metagenome (GOLD analysis project Ga0265295, IMG submission 192503) | Leachate microbial communities from a municipal landfill in Southern Ontario, Canada - Methane capture system biofilm | ecosystem: Engineered > Solid waste > Landfill > Unclassified ...
TGGGGTGCGTGCTGGGAGTGGGGCGAGACCATGCCAGCCTCGAAAGGGCATTGCAGCTGGGCTTGATAGATCGCATTGCCACACTTGAAGAGGCCGGCAAAGCGTCTGATTTTATCTTGATTTCCACGCCAGCTTCAGTGCTGGGTCGGATATGTGAAATCATTGGCCCGTTACTCAAACCTGGCGCGATTGTTACTGATGCCTGCAGTACCAAGGTTCAAGTAATTGAAGACGCCCGGCAGTCCCTGAAAGAGCGCACGAACCAATTCATACCTGGGCATCCTATTGCCGGCTCTGATGAATCCGGTCCGGCGGCGGCGGATCCGTTGTTGTACTGGAATCGCAATGTCATTTTGACCCCATTACCCGAGAACTCAGGTGATGACATCAAGCGGGTCAGGCAATGCTGGCAGGCTTGTGGTGCAATTGTGCGTGAAATCAGTGCCATTGAGCACGATCGAATATTTGCTACGGTCAGTCATTTTCCGCATTATCTGTCTGCACTTTATATGTCCATGGTATGTCGGTCCGATTCTTCGGGGCTTGCTTTGGCCTTGGCGGGTACGGGTTTTCGCGATTTTACAAGAATTGCAGGTGGTTCACCTGAAATGTGGCGGGATATCTTTATCAGTAATAAAGAAGCCATGCTGAATGAAATTGACGTGTTTCTGCCGATGCTTGAAAAAACCCGGCAGATGATAGAAGACAGTGATGCGGACGGTTTGCACGCATGGCTGGAGCAGGCCTCCTTGGCCCGGAAAAAATGGGGAGAAAATAAGTAATGCGGACACCATTTATTGATTTGAACGCAGCAGTAACAGCCAGTGGTGTGGTTAATTTGCCTGGTTCGAAAAGTATATCCAATCGGGTGCTTTTGTTAGCTGCGCTGGCAGCTGGATCTACGCGTATCGAGGGCTTGCTAGACTCCGATGATACAAAGGTAATGCTACAAGCCCTTGAAACACTGGGTATTTCGGTAGAACGTCACGATCAGGAAACGGTTACTATTAGCGGTCAGGCTGGCTTTCCCAATAAAGAGGCGGAAATATTTTTGGGTAATGCCGGTACTGCTTTTCGTTCGTTAACGGCGGCCTTGGCAGTACTAGGAGGAAATTACCGTCTTTCAGGTGTGCCACGCATGCATGAACGCCCTATCGGGGATCTTGTTGATGCCTTGCGTTCCATGGGCGGGCGTATAGATTGTGAACAAAATGAAGGTTATCCGCCGCTTAAAATTGCCCCTGCAACATTAACTGTTAATGGGCCTGTGAAGGTGCAAGGGTCGGTTTCCAGTCAGTTTTTAACGGCATTGTTGCTGGTGGCTCCCCTGATAGCGCAAAAAACCGCTCAGGATGTCGTTCTGGACGTTGAAGGAGAGCTTAGTTCAAAGCCTTACATCCAGATTACCCTGAATATGATGGCCCGTTTTGGTGTGCAAGTGCAGCAGCAGGGCTGGTCCCGCTTTACGATTGCTTGCGATGCTGTTTACAAAAGCCCAGGCCAGGTTGACATTGAAGGCGATGCTTCTTCTGCTTCATACTTTATGGCATTGGGGCTTGTTGGCAAGGGGCCGGTGCGCATTAATGGTGTGGGTAAAAACAGCATTCAGGGAGATATCCGGTTTGCCCAAACCATTCAGGCCATGGGTGGAAAAATCAAGTTTGGCGATAACTGGCTGGAAATAAGCGGGCCCGATTTAACCAAGGGCGAAAAACTGAAGGCCTTTGATGAGGACTTTAATCTGGTTCCCGATGCGGCCATGACTGCTGCGGCCCTGGCATTGTATGCCGATGGGCCCTGCATGCTGCGCAATATAGGCACTTGGCGGGTTAAGGAAACCGACCGGATTGAAGCCATGCACAAGGAGTTGGTAAAAGTGGGAGCCACGGTGACATCGGGTCCCGATTGGTTAAGGGTTGTGCCGCCCCAGGCATCAGACTGGAAAACGGCTGATATTGAAACTTATGATGATCATCGCATGGCCATGTGCTTTTCCCTGGCGGTGTTTGGCCCGGTAGGTTTGCGTATACTTGATCCTGACTGTGTCGCCAAGACTTTCCCGTCTTACTTTGACATTTACAAGACGCTTGTGAGGTAAGGCATCATGATTAACGCAAGTTTGCCACCTGTTATTGCGATTGATGGCCCCAGTGCTTCTGGCAAGGGGACGTTGGCCGGTATCGTGGCCCAAACGCTTGGCTGGCATCAGCTTGATTCCGGTATGCTGTATCGCTTAAGTGCTCTGGCCGTCATGAGAAAAGGTATTCTTCCTACCCATGAGGCAGAAATTGCCGAGGTGGCCCGTCATCTTGATGTCCGTTTTGTGGGGCAGCAGGTGTTGCTGGATAACGACGATGTCAGTGATGCGTTGCGTCAGGAAAATGTGGGGGCATTGGCGTCCCAAATTGCTACTTATCCATTGCTTCGGCAGGCTCTTTTTGAGCGGCAGCGGGTATTCAGGAAAGCACCTGGCCTGGTTGCCGATGGTCGGGATATGGGTACCGTTATTTTTCCTGATGCAAAATTGAAGGTTTTTCTGATTGCGGATGTCGGTGAAAGGGCACAAAGACGGTATAAGCAGTTGATCGAAAAAGGAATTTCTGCTAACCTGTCAGCCTTGTTGGAAGATCTGAAAGCGCGAGACGAGCGGGATATGAATCGAAGTCACGCGCCATTGGTTCCAGCCAAAGATGCAAAAATCATCGATTCCTCTACGTTATCAATAGAGGAATCCGTCGCAAAAGTATTGGCTTACTGGTCTGAAGTAAACGCGTAAGGCGCTTATTGGCGGTACGGTAGGTAATAATTAACGGTAAAACCTGTTGCGGTTTTGCTGTAGCTAGGGCTTTCATGTCTGGGATACAAACTTCTACCCACATGAAAGATATCATTCACTCCACCGGGAAAATTGTATTTCCTGGTGTGTATTTTTTTATAGGCCCGAAGGGCCGTTGGATATAGTTTAATGACATCCGTAACTTTACAAGACGCTATTGGTGGCGAAAGCTTTGCAGACCTGTTTGCTGCAAGTGTTAAAAACCAGGATATGAAATCAGGTGAAGTGATTTCAGCAGAAGTTGTACGCATCGACCACAATTTTGTGGTGGTTAATGCCGGATTGAAGTCTGAATCTTTAATCCCCCTTGAAGAATTCCTGAATGATCAGGGCGAACTTGAAGTTAACGAAGGTGATTTCGTTTCTGTCGCCATTGATTCACTCGAAAACGGCTACGGTGACACCATCCTGTCCCGTGACCGTGCAAAACGTCTGTCAGCATGGCTGTCCCTGGAGCAAGCGCTTGAGTCCGGTGAAATGGTTACCGGTACGATTACCGGTAAAGTCAAAGGCGGTCTGACTGTCATGACGAACGGCATTCGCGCATTCCTGCCTGGCTCACTGGTAGACCTGCGTCCGGTCAAAGATACCACGCCTTATGAAGGCAAAACCATGGAGTTCAAGGTTATCAAGCTTGATCGCAAGCGTAATAACGTTGTTCTGTCACGTCGTTCTGTACTCGAAGTGAACATGGGTGAAGAGCGTCAAAAACTGCTCGAAACCCTGCAAGAAGGTGCTGTGGTTACTGGTATTGTTAAAAATATTACCGATTACGGCGCTTTCGTTGATCTGGGTGGTATTGACGGTCTGTTGCACATCACTGATATGGCATGGCGCCGTGTGCGTCACCCATCCGAAGTCCTGTCTGTTGGTCAGGAAGTCGAAGCCAAGGTACTTAAGTTCGACCAGGAAAAAAGCCGTGTATCACTGGGCGTTAAACAGCTGGGCGAAGATCCCTGGGTTGGTCTGGCTCGTCGTTACCCACAAAGCACACGCCTGTTCGGTAAAGTTACCAACCTTACCGACTACGGTGCTTTCGTTGAAGTGGAAACCGGCATTGAAGGTCTGGTTCACGTTTCAGAAATGGACTGGACAAACAAAAACGTTGATCCACGCAAAGTAGTTAGCCTGGGTGAAGAAGTTGAAGTCATGGTTCTTGAAATCGACGAAGACCGTCGTCGTATTTCACTGGGCATGAAACAGTGTCGCGCTAACCCGTGGGAAGATTTTGCCATTAACTTCAAACGTGGTGACAAAGTTCATGGTGCCATCAAGTCCATTACAGATTTTGGTGTGTTTATCGGTCTGCCTGGTGGCATCGATGGTCTGGTTCACCTGTCCGACCTGTCCTGGACAGACTCCGGTGAAGAAGCGGTTCGCAACTTCAAGAAAGGCGACGAGATTGACGCAGTTGTATTGGCTATTGATACCGACAAAGAGCGTATCTCTCTGGGTATCAAGCAGCTGGAAGGCGATCCATTCAATAACTTCGTGTCTTCAAATGATAAAGGCGCGGTTGTTCCTGGCGTTATCAAGTCTGTTGAGCCTAAAGGTGCCGTTGTTACATTGTCTCTGGACGTTGAGGGCTATCTGCGTGCGTCAGAAATCTCTGCCGGTCGTGTAGAAGATGCAACCGCTGTTCTGAAAGAAGGCGACAACGTTGAAGCCATGATCCTGAACATTGACCGTAAGGCCCGTTCAATCCAGTTGTCCATCAAGGCACGTGATAATGCTGAAACAGCAGATGCACTGCAACGCATGACAGATTCAAGTGCTTCTTCAGGCACAACAAGTCTGGGTGCCTTGCTGAAGGCTAAACTTGATCAAGCTAAAGACGAATAAACAGTGACTAAATCAGAGTTGATTGAAGCACTGGCAGCAAGCTATCCACAGCTTGCTGCACGTGATGCGGAATATGCCGTTAAAACCATGTTAGATGCGCTTACCAATGCCTTGGCAAAGGGACAACGCATCGAAATCCGTGGTTTTGGCAGCTTTTCCCTATCACTACGTGCTCCACGGGTAGGTCGTAATCCCAAGTCGGGCGAACAAGTGATGGTGCCAGGTAAAAGGGTGCCGCATTTCAAGGCTGGTAAGGAATTACGCGAGCGTGTAGATTCTGTATTCAAAGCTGCCAATGAGCTTAATTCAGAATCTTTGGCTCATGAAGATCTTGAATCGGGCAGGGTCAAGGTAGCCAGTTGTTAGGCTAACTTGATCATTGCTTAATAAAAAACTCCGAACTTAAAACTTCGGAGTTTTTTTGTTTATAAATGAAGAAAAGCGGATGTGCAGTATTTTAAAAGGCAATTTCGCATTACAATGTGTTGTTTTCAGGATTAGAGGAGAGGGTTATGCATTATTTTATTTGGGCATTGCGCCTGATTATATTTTTACTGGTCTTGTTATTTGCCCTGAAAAATACTCAGCCGGTATCGGTCAGGTTCTTTTCTGATGTGGCGGTTAATAACATACCCTTGATTGTGGTTTTGCTGGTTACTTTTTTTCTTGGCGCCGTGTTCGCGTATCTGCTGGCAATTTTGGCACGGATTAAAAAAACACGCCAGGTTGGTCAGCTTAAAAGTGAAATTGCCCGTCTTAAGAAAGATGTTAATGCCACTAAAGGCAATAAATCTGAGGCAGTTGCCGATTTGTCTGCCCGGGCCTCAGGTTCAACAGCGGTTACAAAGGTCTAAAGGAGCAGTAATTTGGTGGATTACGAAGCCTGGTGGCTGATACTTATACCCATTTTATTTGGTTTGGGATGGATCGCCGCACGAGTCGATGTGCGGCAAATGATGTCTGAAACCCGACAATTGCCCGACTCTTATTTCAAAGGGCTTAATTTTCTGTTAAATGAAGATCATGACAAAGCGATAGATGCTTTTATTGAAGTGGCAAAGCTTGATACAGAAACCATTGAACTTCATTTTGCTCTGGGTAACCTGTTTCGTCGTCGTGGTGAAATAGAACGTGCTATCAGGGTTCACCAAAGTCTGCTTTCGCGGGCTGATTTGCCCAAACAGGACCGCGATCATGCCCAGCATGAGCTTGCCCAGGATTTCTTCAAGGCGGGTATGTTTGATCGTGCCGAAGAGGCCTATAAGGCGGTGCTTGATAGCACTTATGCCGTGCCAGCAAACCGTTCGCTTATCCGCATCTACGAGGCCGAGCACGATTGGCCCAAGGCCATCGAAGCCGTCAGGCATCTTCACCAAATGCTTGATGAGCCTATTCCTCAGCTTATTCATTACCATTGCGAACTGGCGCAGCAATCCATGCAGTCCAAGCAGCCTGATATTAACTATATCAATGAAGAGCTGAAAAAGGCTGAGCAGGCATTGCTAAAACAGCAGGGAGAACTTCAGACCAATGCTGCAGCCGTGCGGATTGCCATGCTTAAGGCAAAATTAATGAACATACAGGGTGATGGGAAAGCCGAAAGAAAATATCTTGAACAGGTAATGGCCAATGCCCCTGAATATGCCGGATTGGTTGCTGGTAACTTGCTGGAAAACTACAAGGCAAGCCAGCAGGCGGAGCAGGGACTGGATTTATTAAAACAACATTACCTGAATCATCCTTCCCTGGATTTGTTTAAAATAGTATTTGGTGAGTTGCGAGAACAGCAGGGGGCTGCACCCGCATGGCATTTTGCCTCTGAATCATTACGGCTACATCCTTCCCTGCTGGGGCTTGATAAGCTTCTTGAGGTTGAGTTGAAAGCGGCCGCTGACGGAGAACAAACCAATGCATCTGACAGGATTTTGCCCGATGTAGAGCTGTCACTGTTGCATAAAATGATCCGCAAGCATACACAAAGACTTGATCGCTACAGTTGCAGTTCCTGCGGTTTTGAAGCCAGGGCGTTCTATTGGCAATGTCCCGGGTGTAATATGTGGGAAACCTATCAGCCTAAAAAACTGGAAGAAATGTGATGGATTTATTTCCACTGGAAATTATCAAACAGAAAAAAATTCTGGTGATTGGTGATCTCATGCTTGATCGTTACTGGTTTGGTGAGGTTGATCGAATCTCACCCGAAGCACCTGTTCCTGTGGTTCGGGTGGCCCGTCGTGAAGATCGCCTGGGTGGTGCGGCAAACGTGGCCAGAAACATTGTTGCCATGGGTGCAAAAGCCTCATTGCTGGGCATTGTGGGGGCTGATGAAGCCGGAGGCCAAATTCAGTATCTGGCCGACGAGGCCGGTATTGATCCCTTCCTTATCCAGGACCAAAGCCTGCATACCACCCTGAAAATGCGGGTGTTGGGACGTCAGCAGCAATTGCTCAGAATAGATTTTGAATATTCCCCACAGGCTTCAGCCTTGCAAATGCTTGATGAAAAAGCCAAAACGCTAATTGCGCAGCATGATGTACTGGTCCTGTCCGATTATTCAAAAGGGGCGTTAACCCATGTTGAAGCCCTGATTGCCTATGCGGTGGAGTGCAATATTCCCGTGTTGGTTGACCCTAAAGGCGACAATTATGCCCGCTATCGTCATGCCAGCCTGGTAACGCCCAACCGCTCGGAAATGCAACAGGCGGTGGGGCACTGGGAATCTGAAGAAAAATTGAATGAGTTGGCACAGGCGCTGCGCAAGGAATATGCGCTGGAAGCGTTGCTGATCACCCGTTCAGAGCAGGGTATGACTTTGTTTAACGAGCAGGGTCGTTTTCATGAAGATGCGTTGGCACAAGAGGTTTTTGATGTTTCCGGTGCAGGAGATACTGTATTGGCAACATTGGCTGTAGCCAGGGCAGCAGGCCTGGATTGGCCACAGGCAATATATTGGGCCAACAAGGCCGGCAGTATTGTGGTGGGCAAATTGGGGACATCTATCGTAAGTGCAGAGGAGTTATTATGATCGTAGTAACCGGAGCAGCCGGATTTATTGGCAGTAATATTGTACGTGGCCTGAATCGCAAGGGTATAAATCGTGTTGTGGCCGTTGATGACCTGACTGATGGCGATAAATTCATTAATTTGCGCGATTGCCAAATTGCCGATTACATTCATAAGGATGATTTTCGCAGGCATATCAGTACGGGCAATGTCGGTAACATAAAGGCCATTATTCACCAGGGCGCCTGTTCGGATACCACCGAACGCGATGGCCATTTCATGATGGATAACAACTATCGCGTAACGCTGGAGTTATGCAATTTCGCCCAGGCTCGTTCCATTCCGTTTATTTATGCTTCATCAGCTGCAGTGTATGGTGCCGGCCCAGTGTATGCCGAAGACATTAAAAATGAAGCGCCGCTGAATGTGTATGGCTATTCCAAATTCCTGTTTGACCAGGTCTTGCGCAGCCGCATGGGCAGCCTGACCTCCCAGGTGGTGGGTTTAAGGTATTTTAATGTTTATGGTCCCCACGAGCAGCATAAGGGCCGTATGGCTTCGGTCGCTTTCCACAACATGAGCCAGTTCCTTGAAGAAGGGCATGTGCGCCTGTTTGGTGGTTGGGATGGTTATGGCGATGGTCAGCAAAGCCGTGATTTTATCTCTGTTGAAGATGTCGTGGCCGTTAACCTGTATTTTCTTGATCATCCTGAAAAATCGGGTATCTTTAACTGTGGTTCAGGTCGTGCCCAGCCTTTTAATGATGTTGCCAAAGCAGTGGTCAATACATTAAGGGAAGAGCGTGGAGAAGCCGCTTTATCGTTAGAAGAATTGGTGCAGGCTGGCCTGATTCGCTACACGCCATTTCCTGAAGACCTGAAAGGCAGATACCAAAGCTTTACCCAGGCCGATCTTACCGCCCTGCGTCAGGCTGGTTATACTGCTGACATGCTTGATGTTGAAACCGGCGTGAGCCGTTATGTGAAAGCCTTGCGCCAAAACGTAAAATAACGTTTTTCAATTTGAGTTCCTGGATTTCTTAAACTTTTATTTCAAACCATCCGTATTTATACGGATGGTTTTTTTTATTCATTTTTTCACTCATGAAACCTGAAAAATAGGATGATGCCTGTCTGATTCAAGGGGGGGTAATCATGAGACGAATAAAAATATTCAAATCCTGCTGCTTAAAATACTTGATTTTACTGTTGGTTTTTCTGTCAAGTGCGGTCTGCTGCGCAACCGATCTTAATTCAGCCAGCCGTGAACAACTGTTGTCAATTAAGGGGATCGGGCTGAAAACCGCTGAAAATATTATCAGGGAACGCCAAAGAGGAGGTCCTTTCCTGTCAAGGCAGGATTTGGCTTCAAGGGTGAAAGGGATAGGGGCTAAAAGGGCAAATAAGCTGTTTGAGGCGGGCTTGCAAATAAAAGGAGAGGCATTGTCCGATAAAACGCTCACTGATAGGGACCCTCGGGCGCAGGCAGTTAACCGGAAGGAAAGAAAACGTTCACTGTCTGCCGCAAAGCCAATATTGATCAAACCCCGACAGGGAAATACGGATTACTAATAAAATAGTCGTGGGATTGAAGAAAAATGGTATATGATTTCATTACTATGACTAATACCTATCCTACTATTGAAGACACCATCGGCAACACGCCGCTGGTGCGGTTGCAACGACTTCCCGGTGCCTTTGGCGATCCCAGGGGAAATGTCATTTTGGCCAAGCTTGAAGGAAATAATCCTGCTGGCTCGGTCAAGGATCGTCCTGCGTTGTCCATGATCAAACACGCGGAAGCCCGTGGGCAAATTAAGCCCGGTGATACGCTTATTGAAGCAACTAGCGGTAATACTGGCATTGCATTGGCGATGGCAGCGGCAATCCGTGGTTATAAAATGATACTTATCATGCCAGACAATCTTTCCCTTGAGCGACGTGCGTCCATGAAAGCATATGGAGCAGAACTTATCCTGACTAAAGCAGAGCAGGGGGGGATGGAATATGCTCGTGATCTGGCCTTAAGCATGCAGTCTGAAGGTAAGGGGTTGGTGCTTGATCAATTTGCCAACCCCGATAACCCATTGGCACATATCGAAGGGACGGGCCCCGAAATCTGGCAGCAAACCAACGGCAATGTGACGCATTTTGTCAGCGCCATGGGAACAACGGGTACCATTATGGGTACGGGCTCCTACCTGAAGTCAAAAAATCCGGCAATTGAAGTGGTGGGTGCTCAACCTGCCCCAGGGGCATCCATACCAGGTATCAGGAAATGGTCAGAAGAATATCAACCTAAAATCTACAACCCAAAAGGAGTAGACTGCTTTGAGTTGATCGGTCAGGAAGAAGCCGAAAATATGGCCCGTCGAGTGGCGGCCGAAGAGGGCATTTTTGGTGGCATTTCATCAGCAGGTGCGCTGGTTGCCGCCTTGCGTGTTGCGCAACGTACGCAGAATGCTACAATCGTTTATATCGTCTGTGATCGAGGGGATCGTTATTTGTCACAAGGTGTATTTAATTAAATAAGCAAAACTTAAATAGCAATGTAAATTGCTATTTATTAAAAACAAAACCAATCATTTTTACATATAAAGCCAGGTATTTGTTATGTCTTTTGGTATCTTGGTCATAAATATGCAACCGTCTTGATAATTATCAAGACGGTTAAGGTAATAAATTAGTACTATCCTACGCTATGAAAGCCGCTTCCATTTTTTCAACGCCTAAAAACCTGCCTGATCATGAGCGGCAAAAACGCCGGCATATGCTTGCCAGTCTGGGTATTGCATGGCTCGTCATGATGCAGGTAATGATGTTCGCATTTCCAGGTTATCTGCGTGGTGAATACATCGGCACAGAAAGTCTGGCCATGCTTGATACGGCTATCATCATCATGAATTGGCTCAGTTTTGCGTTAACCATGCCAGTCCTTCTTTATTGTGCATGGCCAATCTGGCTGGGCGTTTTCAAAAAATCCTCTTCACACTCGGTACGCGTCAACATGGATTGGCCCGTTGCGCTAGGTATTCTTACCGCGTTTATTCCCAGTGTCATTGCCACCATCAATCATCAGGGCGAAGTTTATTTCGAATCCGTTGCCATGTTTGTGGCATTTTTGCTAACCGCACGCTATCTGGAATTTTGCGCCGGGCAATCGGCCCGTTATTCCAAAATCGGCATACCCGCCATACTGGAACAAGAGCGTGCCATCATGACTGCAAAAGCCGATAAAATCGCTTTTGTATTTGTCGTTATTCAAATATTGCTGGCCATCGTCAGCGGCATTGTCTGGTACCTGTTTATAGACAGCTCACATGCCTTGCCCGTACTGGTTGCGCTATTCGTCATGAGCTGTCCCTGTGCCTTGTCCATGGCGGTTCCTACGGCTTCCTCTGCCGCCCGTGCAATCTTTCTCAATAATCACAGCTTTACCCCGAAACAACAAGAATTCGTTTTAAGCCTTACCCAAAAAACCGCCAACCAAAATCTTTATGGTTCCCTGGCGTGGCACATTCTCATGGCTCCATTGGCTATGTTCGGGTTAGTGGCACCATGGGTTGCAGCCATTACCATGTTGGTATCTTCTTTGGCGGTGGCCTGGAACTCATGGCGGTTATATAAAAAATTCCATAATCAGGGCTTTATTATTGGCCCTGATTGGACGGCAGGGAAAGCCGTCCAGGGATAAATGAAATGGAATCTTTATTTTTATTGCTTCCCGTTTCATTTTTATTTGTGATCGGTATCGGTATTGCACTGTATTGGGCGGTGTTCTCCGGTCAGTTTGATGATACAGAAGAGAATGGGAAATCCATTCTTGAGGATAATGACTCAAATCATACTTGATAATTCTCCTGCTAAATAGCTTACTTTGTTGTATTGCAACACGGGAGCTTGTTTTGACAAGAGTTCATGTAGAATGCGGGTCGACATGGGTATAAATTGCTCTGGATTCTTGCCTTGATGATTCAAGTCAAGCCAAATTTGTAAAAATGTTTCATAATTCTTATCGGTATCACAAAAAAATAAAGTGGTAATTTTTAGAGAGGATGGTCTATGCGTACTCAAAACGCAACTGTTAGTGAAGCCGAAACCTTCAATTACAAGGTAGTTCGGCAGTTCGCCATTATGACGGTGATCTGGGGGATTGTGGGGATGTTTGTCGGCGTTTTTATTGCCGCACAACTTATCTGGCCCAATCTGAATCTGGTTGATTGGTTAAGTTACGGACGTCTTCGTCCCTTACATACCAACGCGGTAATTTTTGCCTTTGGTGGCAGTGGTCTGTTCGCAACGTCATATTATGTCGTGCAGCGTACCTGTCAGGCCCGTTTGTTTTCTGATAAACTGGCTGCATTCACCTTCTGGGGCTGGCAGCTGGTTATTGTTGGGGCTGTTATTTCTCTGCCTGCAGGCTTTACGTCCAGTAAAGAATATGCCGAACTCGAGTGGCCTATTGATATCCTGATCACACTGATCTGGGTTTCTTACGCCATTGTTTTCTTCGGCACCATTGTCAAGCGCAAGGTCAAGCATATCTATGTGGCAAACTGGTTCTTTGGTTCGTATATCCTTACCATTGCCGTTTTACACATTTTTAACAATATTGAAATTCCCTGGGGCTGGTTCAAGTCTTACTCTGCATATGCGGGCGTACAAGACGCAATGGTTCAATGGTGGTATGGCCACAACGCGGTTGGCTTCTTCCTGACAACCAGTTTCCTTGGCATGATGTACTACTTTATTCCTAAACAGGCTAACCGTCCTGTTTATTCTTATCGTTTGTCGATTGTTCACTTCTGGTCATTGGCCTTTACCTACATGTGGGCAGGTCCTCACCATTTGCTGTACACCTCACTTCCAGACTGGACTCAAAGTCTGGGCATGGCATTCTCCCTGATTCTGCTTGCGCCATCATGGGGTGGTATGATCAACGGTATTATGACGTTGTCAGGTGCCTGGCATAAACTTAGAACAGATCCAATCCTGAAGTTCATGGTTGTGGCACTGTCTTTCTATGGTATGTCTACCTTCGAAGGCTCAATGATGTCCATCCGTCCAGTCAACGCCTTGTCTCATTATACAGAATGGACCATTGCTCACGTTCACTCTGGTGCGCTGGGCTGGGTTGCCATGATTACTTTTGGAAGTCTGTATTACATGATTCCCCGTTTGTGGGGCCGCGATAACATGGCCAGCAAATCTCTGGTAGAAGCTCACTTCTGGATCGCTACCATTGGCGTGGTCCTGTACATTGCTTCAATGTGGATTGCCGGCGTAATGGAAGGTCTGATGTGGCGTTCTGTTGAGCCTGATGGCACGATGACTTATGCATTTGTGCAGGCGCTTCAATCCAAGTATCTGCTTTACATCATTCGTTTCACTGGTGGCGCTTGCTTCCTGGCTGGTGTGATTGTCATGTTGTACAACGTTATTATTACTATTAAAGGGCAAAAACCTGTTAATCCAGCAGTGCCGGTTGGTTCTTCCGAAGACTCTTACCAAGCATCAGCAGTTGGTGCTCCTGCAACAGTGTAAATAGGGGAACTCTAATGACTAAAAAATCAAAAAGTTTTTTCTCACACGAAACTATCGAGAAGAATGTCGGGATACTGATTATTCTCAGTATCCTGGTGATTTCATTTGCCGGACTGGTACAAATTGTTCCTTTATTTTTCCAGCACTCAACCACTCAACCAGCCGAGGGGGTTACTCCTTATACGCCCTTGCAATTGGCGGGCCGTGATGTGTACATTAAGGAAGGTTGTGTAGGCTGCCATTCACAGCAGGTACGTATGCTGCAATCCGAAGTGTTACGCTACGGCCATTACTCCCTGGCAGGTGAGTCTGTTTACGATCACCCATTCCTGTGGGGCTCCAAGCGTACTGGCCCTGATCTTGCCCGTGTTGGTGGTCGTTATTCTGATGACTGGCACAGGCTCCACTTGCGTGATCCGCGTGCCCTGGTTAAAGAGTCCAATATGCCAGGATATAGCTGGTTGCAACATAAGGATATTTCCAACGTAGATCTGAGGCCTCGTATGAATGCACTGCGTATGCTGGGTGTTCCATATACCGAAGAACAGATTGCCAATGCCAATAAAGAACTTGCCGGTAAAACAGAGGAAGATGCTGTTGTTGCTTACCTGCAAAGTCTGGGTGTCGGCTTTATTAATGCGTTACGTACCAAAGAAACTGCCCAACCTGCAACACAGGCAGTCCATACCGGAGGGTAACTGATATGGCTATATTGAATGGTGTATTCACCGTCATATCAATGTTGATGTTTTTTGGAATCATCTGGTGGGCATGGTCAAAACACCGTGTCAAAGACAATGACGAAGCGGCAAGGTTGCCATTCGCATTACCAGATGAAGGATCGGATAAAGGAAATCAGAATAAGGGGTATGGATCATGAGTGATTTCGTGAGCATTGGATGGGGTTATTGGGTTGCCTTCATTGCGCTGCTTGGTGTCGTATTTTGTCTTTGGTTGTTGTTTACACAACGTGCCTGGCTGGGTGGCGCTCCTAAAGGTGAAGAAAGTACAGGTCACATCTGGGATGGAATTGGTGAGTTGAATACACCCATTCCTCGCTGGTGGGTCATCATGTACATTGGCTTGTGTGTGGCTGCGCTGGGTGTTATGTTCCTGTACCCCGCGCTTGGCAGCAATCCAGGCCTGATTGGTTATACAGCAGCCAAGCAGGTAGAGGAAGAGCGGGCCGAGTATCTCAAGAGTATCGCTCCTATCTATGAAAAGTTTGCTGCAGTGCCTATTGATGAATTGGTCAAGAACCCTGAGGCTCACGTCATTGGTGAGCGCTTGTTCCTGAATAACTGCGCACAGTGTCATGGTTCAGATGCTAAAGGCCAACCTGATTATCCCAACCTGACCGATAACGACTGGTTGTATGGTGGTGAGCCAGAGGTCATCCTGCAAACCATCACAGAAGGCCGTCACGGTATTATGGCGCCTTTGGGGGCAGCGATTCCCCAGGCAAAAGCCGAAGAAGTGGCCAATTATGTACGTTCACTTTCTGGGTTGTCACATGATGCAACGCTGGTGCCGGCAGGGCAAGTTACATTCAACCAGTTTTGTGTGGCCTGTCATGGTGCAGATGCCAAAGGTAACAAAGCATTGGGGGCGCCTAACCTGACAGACAATATCTGGTTGAGCAGCAGTTCCAAAGACAATATTGTTAATACTATCCTGAACGGACGTGAGGGTATTATGCCAGCACAGAAAAATCTCCTTACTCCTGATCAGATCCGTATGTTGGCATCGTATGTCTGGAGCCTTTCCCATAAAGAGGCAGTAGCGCAATAGGCAGTAAATCAAGCAAGGAAGAAAGAATGAGTAATGATCAAAGTGCCGAAGATAGAAACTCGGAGCAGGCTCCAGCGTGGCAACCCGCGCAAATACAACGTCCAACTCAGGTATCGAGTTCGGCGGGGTTGACTGAGGAAGAAACCAGTAGGGTTATCGAAGAATTCAGGGCGAAGATTTATCCCCGATCGGTAACCGGTATCTTTGCCCGCTGGAGGATCATTCTCGTTCTTTTTACACAAATTATTTTTTATGGCTTGCCATGGTTGCAATGGAATGACCGTCAGGCTGTTCTGTTTGATCTTGGCGCCCGAAAATTTTATCTTTTTGGTATGGTATTGTGGCCTCAAGATGTATTTTATATGGCCGTCATACTTATTATTTCCGCTTACGGTCTGTTCCTGTTTACGGCACTGGCCGGACGCCTGTTTTGTGGATATGCCTGTCCGCAAACGGTCTATACCGAAATTTTCATGTGGATAGAACGCAAGGTAGAAGGTGATCGGGTAGCCCGTATTCGCCTCGACGAAGCGCCTTGGTCGTTCCGTAAATTTCGTATCAAGGCAACCAAACATATTTTATGGATCGCTGTAGCCTGGTGGACAGGTTCCACTTTTATTGGCTATTTTGCACCTATCCGTGAGTTGGGTACCGACCTTATCAATTTAGAACTGGGTCCATGGCAATGGTTCTGGATAATTTTTTATTCAGTGGCAACCTGGGGTAATGCAGGTTTTCTACGTGAAGCAGTCTGCAAGTATATGTGTCCTTATGCCCGCTTCCAAAGTGTCATGGTGGATTCCGACACCTTTGTGGTTACGTATGACAAAATTCGTGGTGAACCTCGTGGCGGACGCTCACGTAAGGTCGATCATCATGAGCTTGGTCTCGGAGACTGTATCGACTGTACGGTCTGTGTACAGGTCTGTCCAACCGGTATTGATATTCGTAACGGCCTGCAATATATGTGTATTGGCTGTGGCGCCTGTATTGATGCCTGTGATCAGATTATGGATAAAATGAATTATCCCAAAGGTCTTATTCGTTATACATCTGAAAACGGCATGCTTGAAGGTCTTAATAATAAACAAGCCAGAAAGCGTCTGTTCAAGCCTCGTGTTTATGTTTACCTCACATTGTTGGCGTTTTTCGTTATAGCCTTTGTGGTGTCTGTGGCTATGCGTACGCCATTGCGTATGGATATCATGCGTGATCGCGGGGCATTAGGCCGTGAAGTGCCGGGGGGCTTAATTGAAAACGTGTACCGTATACAAATTATCAATATGACCGAAGGGCCACTTGATCTTGAAATTACCGCTAAAGGCAAAGATATTGAACATGCCCGGGTACGTGTTGGTGATGCCGATAAGGCAGTGGTCAATGTTGACGCATTTGCCAATGAATGGGTACCGCTGGTTATCCAGGTTCCACTTGAAGAAGTCAAGCCGGGGCTGTACGATCTTGAGCTAAAAGCCGAGACGCTGGAAAATGAGAATGTTAAGCTTAAAGCAGATGGTAAAACAAGCTTTTATGTTCCTAATTAATTTTTAAGCTGGAAATTTACATGTCTACTTACAATGATGATGATCTGGATGTCAACCCTTGGTATAAGGAGCCTTGGCCATGGATTTTAATGGCCGGGCCGGCACTGGCAATAATTGGTTGCATCATTACAATTGTGCTGGCATTATCAACAAATGTAGATCAGCAAATCAAGTTGGATGGCGTCAAACAAGGGCTTTTTGTTAGTAAAGATGGCAAAGATATTCCCGGGTTTGACGCAAGGAAAGACGTGGAAGAAAGAAAGCTCAAATAACAACGGGGGTGATATGCGTACCATAATGTGGATTTTATGGCCGTCATTTTTGGCGGCCGGGCTGTTAAGCGGTGTGGTGTTCGCGTTAGTAGAGCCTGCGGATATAAGTATTTTTGGATATATCCCGGTCAGTATTGAATGGGTCTATGCCGGCGGTTTTTTTCTGTTCTGGATGATGGCCGCATTTTCCAGTGTTTTAAGTTTGTTCATGGTTAATTCACGGGGAAACAACAAACTGTTTGGAAATGACGAAGAACTCTAGTTTTTATTATTAATGTCTGGCAATAAAAAAGTACGAAAGAAATTTCGTGCTTTTTTTATTTTGTCTTGCTGTTTTGTTCGTGTTTGATCAGGTCATTTAAGCCCGATTTGCTTAATAATTGAACCTGGCGCTGATGGATACGAATTAATCCTTCTTTGGCAAAGCGTGAAAGCAGGCGACTGACTGTTTCAAGAGTAAGACCCAGATAGTTGCCGATTTCTTCCCGGCTCATGCGCAGAATAAATTCGTTGGGTGAATAACCCAGATTGGTGAATCGTGTTGATAAATTCAACAGGAATGAAGCTACCCGCTGTTCTGAGCGCATGGCACCCAAAGACAGGACCAGATTGTGTGAACGTGAAATTTCTTTACTGAGAATTTTCCAGAATTGATGCTGCAGGGCAGGGATTTCATGGGTTAGGGCATCAAGATCGCTAAGTTTTAGAACGCAAACTTCGGTATCTTCCAGGGCAATGGCATTAGATAAGTGTGCGCCTTCGCTAAATCCGTCAAGCCCCAATAATTCTCCGGCAAGAAAAAAGCCGGTAATTTGTACGTGTCCACTTTCATTTTCGAGTTGTGTTTTCATGGAACCCGAACGAATGCTGTAAATGGCCGTTAGCGGATCGCCAACCTTGAAAAACAGCGTGCCTTTAGGGATGCGTATGCGTTCTTTGATCAGTTCGGTCAGCCTGTGTGTTTCAGAGGGAGTTAAGCCGCCAGGGACACATAGATGTCCCAGCATACAGGTTGAGCAGTGAATTGATTCTTTATTTAATAAAAGGTGTTTGAGCATCCAATCTTTTCCTTATTGCTATGCTCAAGTAGCAGAGATAGCAGTGATATTGTAGCCGTTAAAGATATTAAAATTGTTATTGTTTGGCATATATCAATTATTTTCTTAAAATATTCATTCATTTTTTAATAAAAAAACCGGAGGTTGTTTTTTCTGATTAATGAAAATTTGATTGTATAGCCATGTTGAAAATATTGTAATCATAATGTTACAACGTTAATGTATCATTATTTCCAGTATGTTTTTTGTGCATAAGTGTTTTTAAGCAATTCAATAAAACGCCTGGTTCTTTGAGGTAAATGTTTTCTGTCGGGTAGCATCGCATATATTCCGTTTGCGGGGGTGTTGTATGCATCCAGTATGGTGACTAATGTCCCCTTTTCAATCTCACTGCGTACTTCCCACATAGAACGCCATGACAAACCAAAACCGCTTAACGTCCATTTAAGCAGTACTGAACCGTCTGAGCAAGATAATCTGGCTCTTGGCTTAAAAGCAATAATCTGGTTGTTTTCCTTGAAGATCCAGCCCTTATGCTGGTTACCCTGGGTACCAAATGACAGGCATTCATGTTGTTGGAGTTCATCAGGGTGTTGTGGGGTGCCGTGTGTTTTCAGGTATTCCGGAGAGGCCACAACAACCCGGTGATTTTCGGCCAGCCTGATGGCAATGAGTTGTGAGTTTTCCAGGTCACCAATGCGTATGGCACAATCATATTGTTCTTCCACCAGATCAACGACCCGGTCGGTCAGGTTTAGCGAGACCTGGATGTCCGGGTATTGCTCGCAAAATACAGGAATGAGCGGGGCAACATGCTTTCTCCCGAAACCGGCCGGTGCTGTAATACGCAAAGGACCACTAATTTTGACCTTTCCTTGGGTAATCAGGCTTTCTGTATCGGCCAGGTCTTTCAGGATTCTTTGTGCCTCTTCCAGAAAAATATGTCCTTCAGGGGTTAGCGACAGTTTTCGGGTTGATCGTATGATTAATTTTACGCCCAGGCGTTCCTCCAGGGCATCAATGCGCCTGCCCATCATGGCCGGGGCAACATTTGCCTGTCGGGCTGCGGCAGACAAGGTACCTAACGTTGCCACCGCTACAAAACTTTCAAGTTGAGTAAATCTGCCCATTAAAACCCTCTTGTAAAGTGCTTAAAATTTAAACTGCCTATTGTCCAGGCAGTGAGTGCTTTTTTGCTGGCTTTCGTCTGCTCGCTATATAGCGGGATCCAGCTGCAGTTTTTGTTCCTGTTGAACCAGTTTGTTAAGCCGGAATAGCCTTTCGCGCTTAAACACGGTTTCTAACGGTTCAGCCGGCCGTCCTATTTTGAGGGCGTCTTTTGGGATTAGCTCAAACAGGGTCTGCATGCAGGGTTGATGGTGTTCCCAGCACATAACCAGAAACTGGTCGGGATCATACAGGTATAGTCCCAGGTTTCTGATTTCGGCCCGATGAAAATCCTTGATGTTGCGGGTTAGAATGCAGACCGTGCTTTCAGGGTGTTTTTGCTGTACGGCCCGCGCTGCCGCAATGACATGCCAGTCTTTTTTGTCACTGCGTTTAAGGCCTTCTTCAAATGCCGCTACATTGCCCATATTGGCCAGTGGAAACTGCTGTTGCAGTGCCTGCCATTCGGTATCCAGTATTTCGGGAGCAACGTTCCAGATGCGGCTGGCATTGCGTCTCCATTCCACGCCTATATATTCTGCCCATACAGGCTGAAAATGGCCTGCCTGTGCCATACGCAACAGCAAGTGTCGCAATATATTGGACATCAGGACACAGGTGTCAATCACAATATGGCGGGGAAATCGTGCGGGAAGGGAGGCTGACATTGAAAACCGGGGATGAGACAAAACAATTTGCCTGTGACAATTGTTTTGTCTTGTTAAGTGAGTAAACGGCCATTTTAACATCTGAATTGATTAGCGCTTGCTGGTGGGCTTGGCTAAGGATTTGTTGCTAATTGTATTCATTGTTGCGAATAGTGGAATGCCCTGCACTTAAAACATATTTATAGAAAATTGAAGTTTTACATCTTGAAATTTGATGCTTCCAACGCTATATAAGTAGTATTGAAAAATAACCTGAGCAGATACGCTCAACCTTTTTATGGGAAAGAATGATGCGATTTGATAAGTTAACAACAAAGTTCCAGCAGGCTTTGGCTGATGCGCAAAGCCTGGCAACCAGAAATGATAATCCTTATATAGAACCGGTTCATGTGCTGTCTGCCTTGCTGGCAGATGCTGATAGCGGTTCTGGCAGTTTGCTGGCACGCTCAGGCGTGGCGGTTAATCGTGTATTGCCGGCACTTGAAAAGGCGATTAAAGATATTCCCAAGGTTCAGGGGGCCGATGCCAATATCCAGATTGGGCGGGACCTGAACGGGCTGTTAAATAAAACCGATAAAGAAGCGGCCAAGCGTGGCGATGCGTTTATTGCCAGTGAATTGTTTTTGCTTGCCCTGGCTGATGACAATGCTGAGGCTGGCCGTATTTTGCGTGAAGCCGGCTTGCAGAAAAAAGCACTTGAGGCGGCGATTGAAGCAGTGCGTGGCGGAGAGGCCCTAACCGACCAGGAAGGCGAGTCCAATCGTCAGGCGCTTGAAAAATATACGACTGACCTGACCGAGCGTGCGCGCCAGGGTAAACTGGATCCGGTTATTGGCCGTGATGATGAGATTCGTCGGGCCATCCAGATTTTGCAGCGCCGTACCAAAAACAATCCGGTGCTTATTGGTGAGCCCGGTGTGGGTAAAACTGCGATTGTCGAGGGGCTGGCCCAGCGTATTATTAATGATGAAGTCCCAGAATCATTGCGTGGCAAGCGGGTGCTTTCACTGGACCTGGCTGCTTTGCTGGCGGGTGCCAAATATCGGGGCGAATTTGAAGAGCGCCTGAAGGCTGTCCTGAAAGAGCTGGCTCAGGATGATGGCAATAATATTGTCTTTATTGATGAAATCCACACTATGGTGGGGGCCGGAAAGGCAGAGGGCGCGATGGATGCCGGCAATATGCTTAAGCCAGCCTTGTCACGCGGCGAGCTGCATTGCATTGGTGCAACCACGCTTGATGAGTATCGCAAATACATTGAAAAGGATGCGGCACTTGAGCGTCGCTTCCAGAAAGTAATTGTTGATGAGCCGGATGTTGAGTCTACCATTGCTATTTTGCGTGGTTTGCAAGAACGTTATGAAATTCACCACGGGGTGGATATTACCGATCCGGCCATTGTGGCGGCGGCCGAACTTTCCAATCGTTATATTACCGACCGCTTCCTGCCCGACAAGGCAATTGACCTGATCGACGAGGCTGCTGCCCGTATCAGGATGGAAATCGACTCCAAGCCTGAAGTCATGGATCGGCTTGATCGGCGCATCATTCAATTGAAAATTGAACGTGAAGCAGTGATCAAGGAAACGGACGAAGCCTCTCAGCGTCGCTTGAAGTTAATTGAAGAAGAAGTGGAACAGCTTCAGCGTGAGTATAACGATTACGAAGAAGTCTGGAAGGCAGAGAAAGCCGCCGTGCAGGGCTCCAAAGCCATCAAGGAAGAAATTGACGGCTTACGGGCGCAAATGGCTGAATTTCAGCGCAAGGGGCAATTTGATAAACTGGCAGAGTTGCAATATAGCAAGTTGCCCGAGCTGGAAGGTCGCTTGAAAGCTGCTGAAGCAGGGGCGGAACAGGCTGAAAAACCTAAATTGCTACGTACCAAGGTCGGTACAGAGGAAATTGCGGAAGTGGTTTCCCGTGCCACCGGTATCCCGATTTCCAAAATGATGCAGGGCGAACGTGCCAAATTGTTGGCCATGGAAGAGGAGCTGCACAAACGGGTGGTTGGCCAGGATGAGGCGGTTACGCTGGTTGCTGATGCCATCCGCCGTTCACGGGCCGGTTTGTCTGATCCTTCCAAACCCTATGGCTCTTTCCTGTTCCTGGGTCCGACCGGTGTCGGTAAAACCGAATTAACCAAGGCGCTGGCTGGTTTCCTGTTTGATTCCGATGAGCACATGGTCAGGATTGACATGAGTGAGTTTATGGAAAAACATTCGGTTGCCCGTCTGATTGGTGCACCTCCGGGGTATGTGGGCTATGAAGAAGGAGGGTACCTGACTGAAGCGGTACGCCGTAAGCCTTATAGCGTGATCTTGCTTGATGAAGTTGAAAAAGCGCATCCGGATGTTTTCAATGTGCTGTTGCAGGTACTTGATGATGGCCGTTTGACTGATGGCCAGGGTCGTACGGTTGATTTTCGTAATACGGTCATTATTATGACTTCCAACCTGGGGTCGCATCATATTCAAAGTATGGCGGGGCAGTCTTATGAGGCCATTAAAGAAGTGGTATGGGAAGATGTCAAGCAGTCTTTTCGCCCAGAATTTCTGAACCGGATTGATGAAGTGGTTGTCTTCCATGCATTGGGTAGCAAGCATATTGCATCGATTGCAAATATCCAATTGAAGCGTCTTGCGCAAAGACTGGAAGAACAGGAAATGGAGTTGGACGTATCTGAAGAGGCCTTGGCCTTAATTGCCGAGAGTGGATATGATCCGGTTTTTGGTGCCAGACCCTTAAAACGTGCTATTCAACAACACATTGAGAACCCGATTGCAAAACGAATTCTTGAAGGAAAGCTGGGCCCAAAAGATACTATTTTGGTAAATCTGCAAGACGGCAAATTTTCATTTTCCAGGAAGTAGGTACTTAAATCCTTAATATATAAAGGTAAATGCCTGATATTACAGTCTTTTTGTATGTCATGAAAGGTTGTGCTTCAGGCGTTTTTTTTTTACATTTAAGGAATTTACATAAAAATTAGGGTAAATGCCCGGTAAATTTTTGTTGACACGTTTGCCAATAGTCGTCATAGTACGTTTATAAGATTTTCAAGTTCGTTGATTTTTGCTAGATTCTTTGCTCATGCAGTATCGTTGTGCTTTTGTCTACTCCTTGATGGTCTTGTGTTTTTTTGGTCTATAAGGCCGTAATTTTAAGGAAATTCAAATGTCAACAGAATCTGGCATCGTTAAATGGTTTAACAACGAAAAAGGCTTCGGCTTTATCAAACCCGCTTCAGGCGGTAAAGACCTGTTTGTACACCACACCGACATCATCGGTTCAGGTTACAAATCTCTGCAAGAAAACCAGGAAGTTACTTTCGTGGTTGCAGACGGTCCTAAAGGCCCACAAGCTAAAGAAGTATCAGCTAAGTAATTAATACTAGCTATAAAAAATACCGCCGTAAGGCGGTATTTTTTTGTCCAGTGCGGTCACAGCATGAGCGCACTCCTGCGAACCTGCATGCCAGGTGGTGTGAGAGAGGCGCACGCTGCAATAATTGCTCTCTCTTTCTCCTGATGTAAAAAGACAAGCATCCCTCTTTTAAGTTTTTTATCGGATTTGCGCGTAAAACCTCGTCGTTCAGGGCGGTGATGTAAGCGCGGACGGTGAAGCCGTCCTTCCCGTTGTTGTCATCGCTCATAGAGCAGAGTATGATTGATTCATGCAACGACTTCAAGCCTTTAAATTTGAATTGATGCCAAACGGCGAACAGCAGCGCGCCATGCGCCGTTTCGCTGGTTCGTGCCGGTTCGTCTATAACAAGGCGCTGGCGATGCAGAAAGAGAACCACGAGGCCGGCAACAAGTTCATTGGCTATGTGCCGATGGCGGCCAACCTCCCAAACTCGGTTGGCTGCGCTATCGCAACAGCCGCAAGGTGCTGGGCGAGGTGCGCAACGCCACCGTGAGCCAGTCGGGCGGCAAATGGTTCGTGTCGATTCAAACCGAACGGGAAATAGAGCCAC
>Ga0265295_1003312_pt1 | contig 23697 bp, 21 predicted proteins | sample Munlansysbiofilm_FD_192503 | JGI IMG/M metagenome (GOLD analysis project Ga0265295, IMG submission 192503) | Leachate microbial communities from a municipal landfill in Southern Ontario, Canada - Methane capture system biofilm | ecosystem: Engineered > Solid waste > Landfill > Unclassified ...
TAAATGGAATCATATGGCGGGATGTTTCCCAAAGACTCTTTAAAATAAGACAAATTCATGTTTGAAAAATATTCTCTCACATCGTCCGCCAATTTTTCCGGGGAGACCGGGATGTATTTTTCATCCGTGGGTATGCCTTTTTCATCCGTTGGTATGCCTTTTTCATCCGTTGGTATGTCTTTTTCATCCGAATGCAAGTCCGCAAGAAGGGATTGAAACATCTTTTTCGTTTCAAAATCCGATAAAACCGACGTGAAAACCAAACAATTTCCAGAATCCGGCTCCCCTTTCGTTTCGGACTTCTCTCTCTCAATCATCACAAACCCGATGAAAGACGATGTCTTCTCCTCATCGCTTAAAAAAACGGTTTCAAAATCAAACTTTCCTTCTTTTTTCATTTTGACGAGCTCTTCAAGCTCCAAAAGCCCGTCGTATAAATATCTCTGAGACGCGATGTTTTCTTCCGTTAAGTAAAACGAAGCGCGGATGTTTAATTTTTGAACGAAAACGGCAAAAAGATGGGTGAACATAATTTCTCAATTCTGTTAAACTTTTATTCTTTCTCTCACTCTCTTACGGCATCGGCTCTTTTTTTCGGAGCAATGAAAAATGCGCGATGAGTGCTTCCAATTGTATTTTTTCATTGGCGCCCTCCGTGATTCTGAAATCAATCTCCCCAATCGTGTCAATCAATTGAATCATTTCGGCGTCGCTTAAATTTTCAATTTTAAACAGCGCGCGATAGATTTGGTTCATCACATCGTCGGCGGAAAGCCCCTGCTCAAAAACAAGCTTATTCAATTGCTCGCGGGCGTTTTTAAATTCTCCGGCCAACGCGGTTTGAATCAATTCCAAAACATCTTCCGGGCGCGCGGTCGCCGTTATTTTATAAATCGTTTCTTCATCAATCTCTTTTTGAATAAAAGCCGCCGCCTGCAGGGAGTTTACCGCTTTTCTCATATCCCCTCCCGAAACATAAACCAAAGCGTTTAATCCGTCCGGCGTTACCGTTAATTTTTCGGTGTCGGCAATATACCGGATTCTTCTCTCAATCGCGTCCTCCGTTAAACTTCGGAATCGGTAAACGGCGCAGCGGGATTGAATCGGCTCGATTATTTTTGAAGAATAATTGCAAGAGAGAACAAACCGGCAATTGCCGCTGTATTTTTCCATCGTTCGGCGAAGAGCGGATTGCGCGTCATTCGTCAAGGCGTCGGCTTCGTCTAAAAATATGATTTTAAACAAAGCGCCGCCGATGGGAGCGGTTTTCGCAAACGTTTTGATTTTATTTCGAACCACATCAATTCCGCGCTCATCCGACGCGTTGAGCTCCGTGAAATTCTCCATCCAGTGCTCCCCAAACATTTCGCGAGCGATTGAAACGGCCGACGCCGTTTTTCCGACGCCCGGCGGTCCCGTAAAAAGCAAGTGCGGCAAATTCTTGGAGCGAACGTAAGATTTTAAACGCTCAATCGCTTCTTCCTGCCCGAAAACATCATCCAGCTTCATCGGACGGTATTTCTCAACCCAAATTTCTTCTCTCATACCATTTCCCTTTCATTTTAATATTCAAATATGGAAGGGAAAATGAAACCGAACTTATTAAATTCTTCTCTTTATCCCCCGTTTTATTTCAAAATTTTTCACAGGCGTCCGTTACCATCGATCAAATCTAAAAAAAATCACAAAGTTTATCAGCTCATGCGAGGTTGTATATGATATGATGCGTTTATCCCGTTGTATTCGATACCGTTCATCCTGCAGTATTTGATATGATCCGTTCATCCTGCAGTATTTGATATGATCCGTTTATTTTTTCGGATATTTCTTATGGGGAAAAAGCAGACCGGAATGCGTCAATGAAATTCGTTTCACATGATTTATTCATTTAATTAAAAATTGAGGGTGCCATGTTCCAATTTAAAAATTTCAAAGAATGTTTCAAAAATGAAACCCTTTTATTTCTTTCATTTTTGAGTTTGTATTTTTTGATATTTTGCATTGCTTATTTTATGCTTACTGTTTTTAAAATAAGGCTTGATGTCTTTTTACTTTTGTTTGTACTTTTTATACCGGTTGTTTACGGTTTTTTTTCAAATAACTCTTTGAAATCGTTTTTATTCGGGTTATTAATTTTGCCGATATTGGGTATTTTTAATTTGATTTTTGATTCCGTTTTTTTCAAATCAAACGAACTTCTTTTTTTAAGTTTGCCCGCCTTTTTATTCTGTTCCGTTTTATGGGGGCTCACCGGATATTTGGGGAATAAAAATTTCAAAAAAAATTGGAAGTCTTTGCTCTTTATTCTGTTATTGCTCGTTTTTTTATTTGCGGAAGCTCTTTTTTTGATTCGTCAGCCGATTGATTAAATTTTTACGGCTCTTTATTTTTTATAGTTTATTGTCGAATTTAATTAAAACTTCTATCGACAGATTACCGAGAGGGATATCGGAAAATCAATTTTTATTTACCAACTTATTTATAAAAGAAAAAGACATCTCTATCTATTGAATCGTTCTTCTCAAAAAATTTCGTTTTATTTTGAAATGAAATTTCTGAGTATTTTTATTTTATTTTATTTTATTTTATTTTTGGTGATTTGACTCATGGAAAAAACATTGAAGACTCTCGATACAAAAAACAAGGGGGATACGCCTGTTTTCAGCGGTTCGTCCGCGGATGATTTGTGCGGGTGCCTTTTTAAAGAATCCGCTTTGCATCTCTCCAAACTCGAGGGCGTCGTCGCTCTTTTCACATTCGGAAACATCGATCTCAAATCCCTTCCCGATTTGGATATTCCGGTCATTGACATCACTCAAATCAAAACCATTATTGAAAAATTGCCTTATTTTCAAAATGAAAATCCGTTTCAAATCCAAGACCTTTCCGAAACCCTTCGCGCCGAGGCGGACAAAAACACCTCTCTTTTGATGAATGCCGCCGCCGTGGAATACAGCCTCGGAAATATTGAAGGCGGAATCGTCCTCGGCTTAATCCGGACGCAAAATTCCTATTCTTTGGTCGCGCACAACATGGATGAGAACGAAACGGTTTTAATACTTCGTGAATGCGAAAAACGCGTGACGCCGGAAACATTTCGAAACGTTCTTCATCTCTCCTTAAACATCGCGCTAAACGGGCGCGAAGGAAAAAAAGTCGGAACCGCCTTTATCATCGGGGACGAAAAGGAAGTATTGGAGCGCTCCCATCAAATGATTCTCAATCCTTTCCGGAGCACGGATCCCGGATTTGAAATCAACGTCAATAAAAAAGAAAATTGGGAAACCGTCATGGGCTTTGCGCAATTGGACGGCGTTTTTATACTGTCCGGCACCGGAAAAGTCCTTTCCGCCGGCAGATATTTGGATGTGGACACGCGCGACATCCCGATTGAAAAAGGATTCGGAACTCGGCATCTCTCCTCCGCGTCCATCACCCGCGACACAAACGCAATCGCCGTTGCCATCTCCGAGTCCGGCGGAACGATTCGCGTTTACATGGACGGCAAAGAAATAATTTTTGTCGAGCCGGATTCCGCTCTCACTTTTCGGACCCTGAATCAAATTTAAAAATAGATTTTCGTTTTAATTTTTCGGATTTTGAATCCGTATTTTAAATGATTCCGCTTCAATTTTTCGGGTTTTGAATCCGTATTTTAAATGATTCCACTTTATTTTTTTTAAAAATGAAAATTATTCAATATATTGAATTAAATCTTCGGTCATCACGCTTTCGCAGAAGACGCAGCGCAGTATCAACGATTTTACTTTTTCATTCGCGGTGACGGCGAATTTCGCTTCAATCGGCTCGCTGCTGTTGGTGATGCAATTCGGATTGACGCATTTGACGATTCCGAAAATGTATTCCGGAGTTTTGATTTGGCGTTTTTGAATCACTTCAAAATTTCGAATGATATTGACGGTGGCTTTGGGGGAGAGAAGAGAAATCGCGTCCACTTCTTTTTCCGTTAATTCGCGGCCTTCGATTTTGACGACGTCTTTATCGCCGCGCGAGCCGCCGGCATTCATCACGACGCTGACCGTGTTGGTAAAATCCTCTCCCAAACTGAGAATATGCAACACGTTTAACGCTTGGCCAGGAGTGATGTGATCGATGACGGTTCCGTTTTCAATCGCTTTAATTCTCAAATCGTTCTTATCTCCGAGTTTTGGAGAACGCCTTTTGTCGGGCTGATTCGACTTGTCCGTTTGATTCACATTCCTTCCTCCTTTATTTTATCTTCCACTCCGAGAACTTTGCAAAGAATCGCCATTCGAACCGGAATCCCGTAAAACGCTTGTTTGAAATAAGCGGCGTGAGGGGTGTTATCCACCTCAAAAGAAATTTCGTTCACGCGCGGAAGCGGGTGCATGATTTTCATTTCCGGTTTGGCCGAGTGGATTAATTCTTTGGTGATTCGCATGCTGTTTGAAATTCGATTGAATTCGGCGGGGTCCGGAAATCTTTCTTTTTGAATGCGTGTCATGTAAAGCACGTCAATGTCTTCGATGACGTCTTCCATATTGTCGGTAATATTGACGTCGATGTTTCGTTTTAACAAATCGTCCACGATTCGATCCGGCAATCTCAATTCGGGCGGCGAGACCAAATTGATTCGCGCATGATATCGGGAGAGCGCGTAACAAAGAGAGTGAATCGTGCGACCGTATTTCAAATCGCCGGCCAAAGCGATGTTTAAATTTTCAAGTTTGCTTTCGCGCTTGATGGTGTAAAGGTCCAAAAGAGTTTGCGTCGGATGGTGCCCGGCTCCGTCGCCGCCGTTGATTATCGGAGAAGAAGAACATTCGGAAGCCATTAAAGCGGCGCCTTCGCGCGGATGCCTTAAGACAACGGCGTCGGCGTATTGAGAGGTGACTCGGATGGTGTCGGCCAACGATTCACCCTTGGCGATGGAGCTGGCTTCGATGGATCCCATATTTAAAACTTGGCCGCCGAGGCGAAGCATAGCGGCTTCAAAGGACATGCGCGTTCTTGTGCTCGGCTCAAAAAAGAGAAGCGCTAACACTTTGCCGTCCATTATTTCGGATTTGACCTCTCCTTTGGCAACGGGTTCTAATTTCTCGGCCAGCTCTAAAATGTCGTCAAACATTTCCGTCGTGTATTCGCGCGTTGAAATAATATGGTGCATCGACCGCATAATGTCTCCTACTTATTTATATTTGATTTGAAACGATAAACTGTGAAATATTTTTTTATTATTTTTATTATTTTTACTATTTTTGTTTTTTTGTTTTTGTTTATTTAATTCCTTCGAAATGTTAAAACGAGAGAATTAAATATAAATGCTGTGTTTTTTTAAATAAAAGCGATTCAAATTCATTTTAAATAAAGGTTTAATAGAATTTAATAATTTATAGGATTCGTTTTTAAAAATTGAAAAATTGAATCAGAACAAGGAATTCATAATGGTCAAAATTCAAGTTGCTTTAGATGTCGCAGAGCCGGACCGCGCCGTTTCGATTGCCAAAGACGCCGTTGCCGGAGGCGCTGATTGGATTGAAGTCGGAACCCCTTTGATTAAGAGCGCCGGCATGGATATGATTCGAACGTTGCGTCATACTTTTCCGAATCACATCATCCTGGCGGATATGAAGACGATGGATGTCGGCGCGATGGAAGTGGAAATGGCTGCCAAAGCCGGGGCCGATGTCGTCACGATTTTGGCGGCAGCGGACGATTCCGTTATTTCTCAAGCGTTGTTGTCCGCCAAAAAATACGGCGTTCGGATCATGGTTGATTTTATTTCAACTCCGAATCCGGTTTCCCGCGTCAAGGAGGTGGAGTCTCTCGGGGTGGATTTAATCAATGTTCATGTCGGAATCGATTCTCAAATGACAGGAGTTTCAACGATTGAGAAATTGAAACAGTTGGTCGCCGAAACGAATTCGGAAATCGCCGTTGCGGGCGGCTTGAATCCGGAGACGGCAAGAGACGCGGCGCTTCACGGGGCGGACATTGTCATTGTCGGCTCTTACATTATCAATTCCGATAATGTTCGGCAGTCGGCGCGAGAAATTAGAGCGGCGGTTGACACTCTGTCCCGCGGGGGGGAAAGCGACGCCCAAGTCCGGCGAAAATCACGGGACGCCGAGATTCTCGATATTTTTAAAACGGTGTCGACGTCCAATATTTCAGACGCCATGCATCGCAAAGGCGCGATGGTCGGCATAACCTCTCGTACGCCCGGGAAAAAAATCGTCGGAAAAGCGGTTACCGTTCGTTCTTTTGGGGGCGACTGGGCCAAACCGGTCGAAGCGATTGACATCAGCGGCCCCGGGGATATTATCGTGATTTATAACGGCAATCGGGATATCGCGATGTGGGGCGGGTTGGCGACGCTGACGGCGGTTCATCAAAAGTTGGAAGGGGTTGTGATTGACGGCGCCGTTCGGGATTTTGATGAGATTTCCAAAACGGATTTTCCGGTTTTTGCGGCCAACGTCGTTCCAAACGCCGGCGACCCCAAGGGTTTGGGGGAGATCAACGTTGAAATCACGTGCGGCAATCAAATCGTCAATCCCGGGGATTATATCGTCGGCGATGACAGTGGGGTTGTCGTCGTTCCCAAAGAAAAAGCGTATGAAATCGCGCGCCGCTCCGAAGAGGTGTGGAAACGGGAAAAAAGAATTTTTGACGAAATCAAAAAAGGAAAAACACTGGCGAGCGCGCTTGAACTTTTGAAATGGGAAAAAAGCAAAAAGTAAACAAAAGGGCAACGGGGGAAAACTTTTTTCGGGCGCGCTTGGAATTTTGAAGCGGAAACGCGACAGAAAAGCAACGGGACAAAGGGGAAAAACTTTTTCGGGCGCGCTTGGAATTTTGACGTGGAAAAATCGGAAACAAAAATTGGAAAAAACGGAAATGTAAAATCGTTTAAAAGATAAAATCCATTTCGACTTCTTTAATTTTTCAAACAAAACCCGCACGGAAATCTCGATTATTTTAAAGCCGCGCCAAACAGCCAAAACGCGCAGCCTTTTTAAAAACGGAAAAAATCGGACGATATTTTTTGGTTTTTTTAATTTTTTAATTTTTTAATTTTTTAATTTTTTAATTTCTTTAAAAGTTTTATTTTTTCATTCTTTTGCTTTTTGTGATTCCATCCGAATCTTTTTATTCTTAACATCATTTAAATTCGGTTATATTCATTTATTTTTAAAAACAATACAGGTGTAAATTGTGAGACAGAGAAGACCTAAAGTTCCGGACGTTCCTCTTTTAATGACGCCCGGACCGACGCAAGTTCGAGAAAATGTTCGCCTGACGCGCGCGATGGAAATGACAAGCCCGATTTCGGATGAGAAGTTTTTTAAATTTTATCGAAAAACTTGTCTGAAATTGGAATCCTTTTTAAACACTGAATCCCAAGTTTTGATTTTGGGCGGCGAGGGGATGCTGGCTTTAGATTCCGTTTGCGCGTCTCTTACGGAACCCGGAGATCGTGTTTTGGTTATCGACAACGGTATTTTCGGGGAAGGGTTCGCCGATATGGTTCAAACGTACGGGGGCAAGCCCGTTCTTTTCAAAGGGGAATTGACTCGCGGCATTTCGGTTGAAAATTTAAGGGAATTCTTAAAAAAAGATTCCGATTTCAAATTCGCAACGCTCGTTCATTGTGACACCCCGTCGGGCGTTTTAAACGATTTGAAAGAAATTTGTCCGGTGTTAAAATCTTACGGAATCTTAACGGTGGTCGACGCCGTTTCATCCATGGTTTGCGAGCCGATTTTCACGGACGAGTGGAATATTGATATTTGTATGGGCAGCTCTCAAAAAGGATTTTCCGCGCCGCCGGGTTTGTGTTTCTTAAGCATCAGCCCGGAGGCTTGGGAAAAGATTGAGAATCGCAAAACGCCGATTCCATCCTTTTATTGCAATTTGTCTCTTTGGAAAAATTATTTTGAAAATTTCAGATTTCCGTACACCATGCCCATCGGCGACATTTACGGTTTTAAAGCCGCGCTGGATAATGTTTTAAAAGAAAAAAATATTGTCAAGCGCCATCAAAAAATCGCCAAAGCCGTTCGTAAAGCCGTTATTCGTTCGGGTTTGTCGCTTTATTTGAAATCGGATTACAGCAACTCCGTTACCGCCATCCAAGTTCCGGAAGGGCTGGACGGCGAAGTTTTGGTTAAAAAAATAAGAGACGAGCACGGCATTTTAATCGGCGGAAATTTGGGGCGCCTTAAAGGAAAAGTCATTCGAATCGGACATATGGGAGAAAACGCCCGGCCGGAATATGTCGGCGAAACGCTCAAAGCCCTTCAAAGCGTTCTCGAAAATGAAGGCGTCCGATTAAACGCCGATATGGAAAGCATTTTTTTAGAAGAAATGATTCGAAGGAAATAAATCATTATTTTCTTCGTTTTTTTCATTTTATTCTTTCTCCGTTTTTCATTTCTTCTTTCTTTGTTTCTCACTTTCAATCGTAATAAGAATCAATTCGCATTTGAACGGATTGATTGTAAAGAAGTTTCGTTTCTTTTTGCCACTCCGCTCTCGGCGTCAATATCCTTCGGGATAAATCGGCCAGCGCTTCTTCTTTTGTTTCAAATGTCTTTTTTTGATTCATAACGGCTTGCCGCGCGGCTTCCCGAACGACCCAAACGCCAAGCGGCGCCCAATAACTCGGCAGAATCTCGCGAATCGAAAAAATGAAAGCCTGCCTTTTAATCGAGTCCAAATATTCCAAAACCGGAAGCCTTGCCGCGTAATATCCGCCGGTTAAATTGGAATATTGTTTTTTGCCGTAAAAGTCTTCATGGTCTTGCCCGATATATGTTCCCCCGTCGTTCCAAACCGATTCTGAAAGCCATATTTCAAGCAGTTCGAATGAAAAACTTCCGGGAAGCAATAGGATTTCAAAATGATTTCCGAATATTTCTCCCGTCAACAGTGTTATTTCCCGAATATGGGGATAATCTTTGATGCGCGAAATCATTTCTTTTCCGGTCATGTCATCTATCGCCGTGATGGACCACCGGGTGGGAACCAATTTTCTGTCCCGCCCCAACAAGCCGATGGACATCAAACGCGTCATTTGCTCATTGGAAATACGGTTTTTGTACAATTCCATGACGGCGTCTTTTGCAAGCGCGTCCGTATCATAAACCAAACGATCAACGGCGTTTGGAACTTTCGGGTTTTCCGCGAGGTTAAAATTTTTAACCTGGCCGGAAGGGCCCATCGGCATCATCATGCTGTCAAATTTCAAATCCGAATGAATCGGTTTTTTAAACCACGCTTCCGTGTCAATCGGTTTTGCCGAAAGCGCCAGTTCTTGGGCTTTCATTAAAAGAGGATTGTCGGTTTTGGCGTCGCCCGGCTTAAAGGACGCGTTGGCGCGCACCAAAGCCGTTCGCATCGTAATGACGTCTTGCATTTTTAAATCGTGCCACAATCGGGAATCCTCTAAAAAACCGGGATTTTGAATCACTTTTTCTCGGAGAAATTCGGATTCTTCGCTAAACTCCAATTCCGGCAAATCCAAGGACGGCGGAATTAACGGCCCGGCCGTCAAATTCGGATAATTGTAGCTGCCGACAAAAACGGACGGTGGAGACGGTCCGAACACGGTGGTTTGTTTTAAGAGCGCCTTTGTCAGCCGGTTGTTGTTTTTAAAACGCTCCAGCGTCGGACAATGCGGTCGGCCGCAAAGGCCTTTTCCTTTACAGCGCATGCAAAGCCCTTCTTTTGACATTTTTCCCTTCCCGTCGAGTCGGTTTTTTACCCGTTCAATTCAAATCGTTCAATTCAAATACTTCATTTGTTCAAATATTTCATCATTTGAATATTCATTCGTTTGAATATTTCATTTGTTTGAATATTTCACTTGTTTGAATATTTCACTTGTTTGAATATTTCACTTGTTTGAATATTTCACTTGTTTGAATATTTCACTTGTTTGAATATTTCATTCATTCGAATATTTTTATTCAAACCTTTCATACGTTTAAAGCGCGCGTACGTATTTGATGACGATTTTTCCGGATTCGGTTAATTCTATTTTCCCGTCATTCGTTTTTTGAATCAAATCGGCGGTTTCTAATTCTTCTATGATTTTATCGGTCGCCGACGGAATCAAACGCGCGATTTTCGCGATTCTTTTGGAATCGGTGGCGCCTTTGGAATCTAATATTTCCATTATTTTCCGACGATTGATGCTTCCGTTTACAAATCCTGCCGTTTCTTCCATGTTTTTTCTCCTTTGCCTGTTTTTCAATAACTTTATTCGGCCTTTTCGGATACAAATAAGATTGAACCGTATTATATTTTTGCTTTTATGATGTTCCCCTTTTAGTATTTTCGATTTTAAATAAAGCAATAACTGTTAAATACCCAATTACTCAATATATTCAATTGTATCCGATTGGAAATTTAATTTTCTTTCTGATATCGCTTGTTAAAAAGCGCATAAATTACTTTTACGTCGTGATAAATATCACACCAATCTCTTTGAAAAATCACTGGAGGATTTAATAAAAAATGAGTACAGGAATGTGTCCGGTATGCGGCTTGCCAGAAGAGCTGTGCATATGTGAAGAAGTTGCAAAAGAACAGCAGAGAATTACCGTCAAAGTCAACAGAAGAAGATATGGAAAAGAAGTCACAATTGTTGAAGGATTAGACCCGAGCGAAATTGACGTTCATGATTTGGCGACATACTTAAAATCAAAATTCGCGTGCGGCGGAACTATCCGAGACAGTACAATTGAACTGCAAGGCAACCATCTCGGACGCATGAAAGAGGTGTTGATTCAGCGCGGATTCAGTGCGGATCAAATTAAAGATTAATCTAAAAAGGCTCGGAGTCAACAAAGGCTCCTCTTTTTTTAAATATTTTATTTATTGTCGTTTGTTATCGTCTTTTTTTATTTGCTGTTTTTTATTTGTTGTTTTTTTATTTGTTGTTTTTTATTGTTTTTAATCCGTGTTTCCCTTTTCCAACAGCGACAAAGAAATCATCCATTCGTCCGTCGCTTCTCTTGACGTTCCGATGACGAGTCGTTTTTTATTTCCGATTTCTTCAACGATTCCCCGCGCTCGGATTTTTTCTCCTTTGAGCGCTTGTCCGGCATAAGTGTGGGTGTAGCTGTAAATTTCCTCTATTTCGGGGTGGTCGATTTGATAAACGGCGGGGTTGTCAAAAGCGAAATCATCCTTTCGGATGACGGCTTCGATTATTCTTTTTTTTGTGTCTTTTCCTTTTTGAATCGGAGTTCGAATTTGATCATCGGAGCGCACAAACAGGAGGTCAAAATATACTTTCTCACCCGTTTCTGATATGAGCATTCCGCGATTGTTTTTTCGAATCTCGTGGCGTTTGAAATCTTCAAACGAAAGCGGCGATTTTCTTTTTTCATAAATCTTTTTCCACATCGTGTCATCCAATTCCGAAACGGTAAAACAATTCTTTTTGATTTCTTCTTTCGTTTCCGCATTTTTTATTTCGGGTTCTTTTTCCACTTCGGGTTCGTTTTTCATTTCGGGTTCGTTTTTCATTTCGGATTCGTTTTTCATTTCGGGTTCTTTTTCCACTTCGGGTTCTTTTTCCACTTCGGGTTCTTTTTCCACTTCGGATTCGTTTTTCATTTCGGATTCGTTTTTCATTCCTGTTTCTTTTTTTTTCTCCGCTTCTTTCAGTTTCATTTCGTTTTTCATTTCCGTTAATTTTTCCCTCGCTTCAAACCATTCTTTTCCGTAAACCAAAAAATCGATGTCGGATTCTTCGTTTTCAAGTCCGGGGAGAATAGAGCCCGAAATTCCCATGGCTTTTAAAGAAATGCCGATTTCTTTGAATTTTTGAATCAATGCTTTGGCGGCTTCATTCTTTTGCGCTCCTTCAAAAATATCCCTGACGGCGTCATTGGGTTTTAAAATTTCGGAGATTTCAAATCTCGGAACGACGGCGACGTCAAAAACCCATTCCGGACATTCTTTTTTTAAATAATCAAAAGATTCATGGAAGTCCGCTTTTCTGTATCGCTTATTGTTGGTTTTTCGAATGCGGGGGCCGTTCTCATCGGGGATGTATCTTAAAACGGAGCGAATTCCTTGTTTGGGGTGAAAATAATCCAAAACGGAAAAAATCAAGCCGCTTTTGGTTACAAAAAAATCGCGCAAAATCGGATCTTTAAAATTCGGGTCGGCAGACTCATTCGGTTTCATTTTTTCTCCTTTCATTGAATCGACATTATCCGAAAAATATTTTGAATTATAAAATAACCAAATAAATACTTTAAAAAATAAAAAATGAAAATTGAATGGAAAACGAAAGAGTAAAAACAGAAAAAATTTTCCTTTTTATTTATATATCGTCTTCATCGTTTTCATCATGCCCGATCGCGCTTAGAAAACGTTTGATGATGGACTCTTCCACGAGTTTTTGAAGCGTTTGCTTGTCTTTGGCGGAACTGAAAACGCCGAGCGGAATTTTCGCGCCGGCCGCTGTCGGATGTCCCCCCGCGTTTTCCCCAAACGCCTCTCGCATCACGTCTCCTAAATGAACGCGAATGTCATCGTTTCGGGCGGAAACGTATATGCTGTCGTCCATGATTCCAAAAACGACGACGGTTGAAATTCCTTCCATGGATAATAAATAATCGGCGGCTTGCGGGAGGGTGTCTCTGTTTCGAATGGTGCCGACATTGGATAAAACGATTGTGCCGTAGACTTCTCTTTGGCGAATCGCTTCGCTGAGAATGTCTAATGTTTCAACCGACATGGACGGCGTTTCCACCTGCGTCAGCAAATCGTGGTCGGAAAGCGGATGTAAAAACGAGGCTGCCGCAAAATCGGAAGACGTCGTGTTTCTTCGGAAATCGTTCGTATCGGTCCGGATGCCGAAAAGCAACGCGGTCGCCAATTCTTTTGAAACCGCCACATCCATCTGTTGAAGATATTTTGTTAAAATTGTGGCGGACGCTCCGACATTTGTTCGAACGTCCACAAAATCGGCGGACGGCTCGATATCGGTATAGGAATGATGATCAATGATGATTCCGATGGGCTTGTCGGCCGGAACGGAATTGTTAATGGTCGGGATGGAATTATCGACAAGCGCCAAAGCGTCGTATTGATCAAAAACGTCGGGGCTTGAGATTTTAATCATCGGAATCGCCAATAAATTAATAAAAGCTTTATTTTCATGATGTCCGACTTTTCCGTCATACAATATATCGGCTTTGATGTCGTATTTCTTTGTAATTTCCGTCAGCGCAAAACCGCTGGATATCGCGTCGGGGTCCGGATTGTCATGAAGAACAATGCCGAGCGATTTTCCGCGATGCTCTTCTAACCAATGCGCCAAACGGTTTCCGGTGTGTTTCGTTTCAATCAAATCTAAATATTCCGTAATCGTTTTTGAAACGATTTGAGGCGGCACAAACACGTAACCCGCTCCGGACGCGATCATTTCTTCTTTCATCAATGTGTCCGAGGCGCGCGATATGATTTTGACATCTTCGGGGAGGTTGGTTTTAAAATTAGCGACCGCCTTTGTGTTGGATTCGTCATTGGAGCTGAGCGCGGCAACGCAAATTAAATTACGCTTGTCGATGGTTTTGTGAAGGTCGGGGTCTGTAATGTCTCCGATTAACGCGTTAAACCCTTCTTGGCGAAGCGTTTCAACGCGCGTTTTGTTAATATCGATAATGGTTATTTCTTTTTCGGCTTTGCGCAGTTCTTTGGCGACGGCAAAACCGATGATTCCGCCGCCCAATATTAAATATTCCGGTTGCGGTTTTTTAACATTTTCGATATTTTTTTGAGAGGGATTCATAAAGATTCACCAATATTCTATAAAAATGAAATAAATATCATTTAAATTCTTTTAATTATACTTTTGTACGCTTCCGCGTTTTTTTAAAGAGAACAAAAAGATGCCTATATATTTTATTTATAAATATCAACAATTTGTCACCCACTATTTAAAACCATTCGTTTTTTAAATCGCTTTTTTTCTTTTCCTTTCCCTTCTTTTATTCATTTTTTAAAAACGGGTTTGATGGAACGAAAGCTATCTTCAAATATTTCAAATGGAAATATAAATTAATTATAAATCATTGAATTTATTAACGAGAAATGCTCATTCTTTTATTCAAATATATCCTATTTACAATATTTATGCTCAAATAATCCTATTCCAATATGCTCAAATAATCTTATTCCAATATGCTCCAATAATCCTATTCCAATATGATCCGATACTTATGTTTCAATTATGATCCGATACTTATGTTTCAATTATATTTCAATAATAGTCCAACACTTATGTTTCGATAATTCATTTATACGTTATCCGTTTCGATTTTTTCCGAATAAATATGTTGACTTTAATCATTTTAAAATCCATTTAACAAGCGGTATTTGAATGAGACAAAATACAATTACAGCAAATGAAATGAAAGCGATTGATAAAAATGCCGTTTCTTTTGGCATGAGCGCGCTTCAATTGATGGAAAACGCAGGCTTTTCCCTTGCGGACAAAATTCTTGATTTATCAAACCGTTTAGAGCCGTTCGTTTTATTTGTCGCGGGCCTTGGGAACAACGGCGGGGATACTTTTGTCGCCGCGCGGCATTTGGCGAATCAAAACGTTTCGTCCGCCGTTTTTTTGCTCGGCGGGGAGAATCAAATTAAAACTCCGGAATCTCGACTTAATTTCTCCCTTTTGAAACATTCCGATGCCGTTTCCGTTTTTGAAATTCATAGCGAGTCGGAATTTAAAGAATTATTTGATGTTTTTTCAAAGAAGGCGGAGATTTGGGTTGACGGGATTTTCGGAACGGGATTTTCGGGCTCCGTTAAAGGAATTGAAAAAACGGCGATTGATTGGATGAACGCCGAGAAAAAATCAAATCTCATCGTCTCGGTTGACCTTCCTTCCGGAATGTCGCCGGCCGTTTTTTCCCCCGCCGTTTTTCCTTCGGCGGATTCAAAAGACGTTTTGGGTTCGATTTCTGGTTCGATTTCAGGCTCGATTATCAACGCGGACGTAACCGTGACCTTCCATAAAATGAAAACGTTTTTAGAATCCGATTTCGCTCAAAAATACGCCGGAGACGTTTTTGTTTACCCCATCGGAATTCCCGAATTCGCGGAAAAATACATTGGTGAAGGCGATCTTTCTTTATTGAGCCCGCGCTTTTCAAAAAGCCATAAAGGAAACAACGGCAAAGTTTTAATTATCGCAGGCGGCCCCTACACAGGAGCGCCCGCGCTGGCCGGAATGGGCGCGCTTCGCGTCGGGTGCGATATTGTCACAATCGCCGCGCCTAAAAATATTTTTAAAGAAGTCGCCACTTTCGCGCCCGAATTTATCGTTCGAAAGCTGTCTCAAAAATGTTTGTCCGAGGCGGATCTCCCTCTCCTGTCGGATTTGATTGCCGCTCATGATTGCGTCGTCATCGGCCCCGGTCTCGGGCGGGATTCCGATTCTCTTTTGGCGGCGGCAAAACTCATTCCGTATTTCAAAAAAGCGATTATTGACGCGGACGCACTTTCCCCGATGGTTTTAGACGCGCTTGTGAAGAGAAATATGGATTCTGAAATCATGATTACGCCGCATTATCACGAATTTGTTCGAATCGCGAATTATTTCAAAATAAATCTGCCCGGCCGGCGCGAAGATCTTTCTTCGGATGAATTGGAATCCGCCGTTTTTGATATCAGCCAAAAGTTGAATGCCGTTGTTCTTTTAAAAGGAAAAGAAGACATAATCGCGTTTGGAGATGAAATCCGGTACAACTTAACCGGAAACGCCGGCATGACGGTCGGCGGAACGGGGGATGTGTTAGCCGGGGTTTCCGGCGGTCTTTTTGCGGTGAACGACGCGGTTTTATCGGCCGGATGCGGCGCTTATATTTGCGGAAAAGCCGGAGATTTGGCGTGCCGCAAAAAAGGGTTTTCATTGATCCCGACCGATATTTTAAAAGAAATTCCGTCCGTTTTATTCAATTTGACGAAATCCGCCGATGATAAAATGAAATATAAATATAAAAATAAAAATAAGAAGCAAAAACAAAAGCAGAAACAAAAGCAGAAACAAAAAAATAAAAAAACAAAAAAACAAAAAAACAAAAAAAGTGGCTGTCGGCGATAAAATCGGCGTCGTAAAAACAGCGAAAATGCCGTTTCGATTTCAAAAACAAAAGTAAAAATAAACGCAAAAGTAAACGCAAAAATAAACGTAAAAGTAAAAACAAAATTATACGCAAAAATAAAAACAAAATTATACGTAAAAATAAAAACAAAATATAAAAAGAAAAGCAAAATGTATAAAAAATCAAACGAAAAAATGAAATAAGTTTGAATATTCAAGGTTTTTACTTTTTTGTCAAAAACATTTTTATGAAAAGCATTTGTTCTTTTGATTTATATTTCGTTCTTTAATTCATATTTATTAAATTATTTAAAAAGAGGTTATGATTTTGAAAATTATCAGCGGTCCGTCTTCTCAGGCCCTGGCTTGCCGTGTGGCTTTTGGTTTAAACGTGTTGCCGACTATTGTTGATTTCGTTCGTTTTCCGGACAATGAGCAATATCTTCAAATCAAAGAAGATGTTGCCGGAGAAGAGGTGGTTTTGATTCAAAGTACGACGACCGATTCAGATCTGGTCGCGCTTTTGCAGCTTTTAGACGCGTGCGAATCCGCGGCAAAAATCACGGTCGTCATTCCCTATATGGGATACGCGCGCCAAGATAAAAAGTTCAAAGACGGAGAGGCCGTCAGCGCTCGCGCCATGGCCAAAACAATCACGGCTCCGAATTTGAATAAAATTTATACCGTCAATCTCCATGAAAAAAGCATTCTCAATTATTTCAATCATCCGGCGCAAGATTTAGACGCCTCCAAACTGATTGCCGAATATGTCGCGAATTTGGGATTGGAACGCCCGCTTCTGATTGCTCCCGACAAAGGGGTTCGCGACATGGTTGAGAATATGGCGACCGGTTTGAATTTGGAGTGGGACGTTTTTGATAAAACCCGTCTTGCCGGAGACCAAGTGGTTATGGCCGACAAAAAAATGGACATTGCCGGCCGCGACGTCATTATTGTGGACGACATGATCGCAACCGGCGGAACAATGGCCGAAGCCGTCTCCATCTTAAACAAAAACGGCGCAAAAGAAGTTTATGTCGCCTGCATTCATCCGGTTTTAACGCGAAACGCCGTTCTCAGACTCTCTTACGCCGGCGTCAAAGACATCATGGCGACGGACACCATTGAAAAAGTGCAAAGCCGAATCAGTGCGGCACCTCTCATTGTCGAAGCGTTGAAAAAATAATTTTTTTTGTTTTTCTTTTTTTTGTTTTTCTTTTTTTTGTTTTTCTTTTCTCTCTCTTAAAAAGTTTTTTTTGAAGAGGAACTTTTATATTTTTTTAAATTCATGTTTCATTCATGAAAGATTCAAAGATTCGCCGCACTCCTCCTTATTCTGATTCGGAGGAGTCTTTAACAGTTTGTTCCTCCGACTCAATCGGCGCTTCCGATTCTGAATACGCCGAGCGTTTTTTCTTGTCGGTTCAAAGAAAAGATTTTTCTTCCGTCAAAAGGTCTTATATTGAGTCTCAAAACGAATCCGTTCGCCAAACTCCCGTTTCTCCGAAAGGATTATACTCAAACTCAAACGCTCGCGTCGTTGACGATTACGCTTCTCAAAAAGATTGGAGATCTCGAATTCAAAAAGCGGTTGCCGATTCCGAATCCAGAATACATCCACCCGCAAAAACGCCGGCCGCATGGCCCAAAGAGCCGTATGACTCGGATCATGATTCTTCAGAGGAGCCGTTTTTATGGGAAATTGAAGAAAAAATAACGGTGGAAGAAAAGACGGTTTTCATTTCTTCCGATTCTTCCGCATCTCTTGCTTGTTCCGTTCCTTCCGCTTTCCCCGCTCCTCCTGTTCCTCCCGTTCCTTTGGTTTCTCCCGCGCCTTCTGTTCCCTCTGATTCTTTCACAAAAATAAAAACGGCCGACATGTCAAAAACCGTCGATCACGTGTCTTCCCTTTCCGAATCTTCTCCCGAAAAACCCATTCGCTCGGAAGAATATACAAATTGGATGGCGGATCGGAATGTTAGAATAAAAGCGGAGGAAGAAAGTCTCTTAAAAAAAGCGGCGGATAAGAAAAAAAGACTGCAAAGGGCCGAATCATATGAGCGGTGGGCGGCCGAACGCGCCGCTCGCCTTTCCGCTGCCGACGCTCAACTTTTAGAAGAAATAGCCGCCAAGCAAAAAAAGCAGCAAAAGGCGGAATTGTACGAGAGATGGGCTGCCGAACGCGCCGTTCGCCTTTCCGCTGCCGACGCCAGGCTTTTGGCAGATGCAGCCGCCAAACAAAAAAAGCAACAAAGGGCCGAATCATATGAGCGGTGGGCGGCTGAACGTGCCGCCCGCCTTTCCGCTGCCGACGCCAGGCTTTTGGCAGATGCAGCCGCCAAACAAAAAAAGCAACAAAGGGCCGAATCATATGAGCGGTGGGCGGCTGAACGTGCCGCTCGCCTTTCCGCTGCCGACGCTCAACTTTTAAAAGACGCGGCCTCCAAACAAAAAAAGCAGGAAAGGGCCGAATCGTATGAAAAATGGGCGAAAGAACGCGCCGCCCGCCTTTCCGTTGCCGACGCTCAATTTTTAAAAGACGCGGCCGCCAAACAAAAAAAGCAGGAAAGGGCCGAATCGTATGAGAAGTGGGCGAAAGAACGCGCCGTTCGCCTTTCCGAATCTGACGCCAAGCTTTTGGCAGAAACAGCCGCCAAGCAAAAAAAGAAACAAAAGGCGGAATTGTATGAGCGGTGGTTAGCGGAACGCGAAATTCGACTCGAAATTGAAGAATCAAAAAGGCGTTCAATATCGGTTGAAAAACCCGTTGAAAAGTCGGTTGAAAAACTTGTTGAAAAGTCGGTTGAAAAGCCGGATGATAAAATAGAGGAAGATTCCGGAACTGAATTTGACGCGGAATATGATGCCGAGCTTCAACTTCTTTTGAACGAAAAGAAAAATTTGGAGAAATTGCGCGTTTCAAACGGGAAATCGCAAAATTTAGACGACGAGTTTATTATTTAAATCAACCTTGTTTTAATATTCAATTATTTATATCTCATTTTATTTTATTTTATTTTATTTTTATTTTTATCTTTACAATCGGTGTCAAAAATGGATTCAAAACGGTATCGTTTCTTTTATGACTCTTTGAACTCGCACGAAGACGTGCAGAAGTATTCAAAAAAATATGATGTTTGTTGCGGGACACTGGCCAGTATTTTGAATCAAAAAGTGGTTGAAGACGTCAAAAAGAACCATTATCAGTTTGCGAGAAAAACGGATAAAATCGTTTCTCAGTGGGAAAACGGAAAATCTTTTTTACGGCTCAGTCAAGAATATCAGTATCCGGCAACATTGATTTCAACGCTCGTTTTGGAAAATTTAGGATATTCCCGAAAAGAAATTCGTTTTTTTTATAAAAATCCGAAACTCCTTCAAAATATTCGTATCCAAAAAGAATTGATGGAATCTCTCGACAAGGATTATTTTTTCTCGCCGCGTGCGCATCAATTACAAGATGAAAAAGGGCAAATCGGAGAAAACCTTCTTTCGGCTTGGCTGGAAAAAAAATCCCTTGATTTCATTTGTGAAAACGACATGAGAGAAGAAGGGCATACCGGAAAGACGCCGGACTTTTTATTGAAAAAACCGATTCGAATCCATGATCAAGAGATTTCTTGGATTGAAAGCAAAGCGTTTTTTGGGGAATTAAAAGAGCACAAACACTATGAAAAAAAACAATTCAAAAAATACGCGGATTGTTTCGGCGGCGGTCTTGTCGTTTACTGGTTCGGCTACGAAACCGATATTTTAAAAGAAAAAGATGAAAGATACATGATTGCCGATTCCAATCTCTTTAAAAAAGATCTCCCCGAACGCGTTCGTTCTTTCTTAAATTATATGGTTCACTGGTGAAGGTATTTATTTTCTTTTTTATTTGAAAAACAGTACCTTTTTTAGTTTGGACTCCCTTTCTCCTTTTATGTTTGACGTTTATGAAATTCGAAAAGATTTTCCGGTTTTGGAAAAAGTCATTTATTTAGACAGCGGCGCGACAACCCAAACGCCCGTTCCCGTCATCAACGCCATGAATGGTTTCTTTTACAATTATACCGCCAATTACGGACGCGGAGCGCATCGGCTGTCCATTGAGGCGACAAACGCTTTTGAAGACGCGCGTGAAATTGTCGCCGATTTTTTAAACGCGCCGCCCGAAAATATGATTATGACAAAAAACGCGACTGAAGGAATCAATATGGTGGCAAGCGGACTCGGCTTTAAAGAAGGAGACCATATCATTACGACACTGGCGGAGCATCATTCCAATTTCGTTCCCTGGCTGCGGCAAAAAGAAGCGGGCGTTTTTGTTTCGGTGGCGGATATTGATTTTGAAGGATTTGTCAATCCCAATCAAATCGAACAAATGATTACGGATCGCACAAAACTCATCGCTGTCGGTCATATCTCAAATGTTTTTGGAGCCGTTCAAAACATTGAAAAAATCATTCAAATCGCGCATAAAAATAATATTCCGGTTCTCATCGACGGCGCGCAATCCGCAGGGCATACACCTATTGATTTAAAGTCACTGGATTGCGATTATTTCGCGGCGGCCGGACACAAAGGATTGCTCGGCCCCCAAGGAACCGGCATTCTTTATATCAAAAATCCCCAAACTCTTCAACCGACCGTTCTCGGCGGCGGGACCACAAGCGATGCCGATGCCGACGGTTTTAAAACCAAATCTTCTCCGGAATGCTTTGAAGCCGGAACGCCGAACCTTCCCGGAGTCATCGGGCTCGGCGCCGCCGTTGAATACATTCAAAAAATCGGCATATCCGAAATCGAATCCCATGAAAATAAACTGGCGCGCTCTGTCGCGAACCGTTTAAAAGAAATCGAAGGCGTTGATGTTTACGGCCCGAAAAACAGAGCCGGATTGGTTTCTTTTAACATCGAAGGATTTGAGCCGCACGCAATCGCCATGCTTTTGGATCGAATGAGAAACATTTGCATTCGAAGCGGCTATCATTGCGCCATCCCCGGACAAAAAAAGTTCGGAATCAACGGTTCGGCCCGCGCGTCTTTTGCGCTTTATAACACCGAAGAAGAAACGGATATTTTTATTGACGCCGTCAGAGAAATTGTTTTAAACAAATAATTTCTCATTTTTTTCAATCAAAAAAAGTAATGTGTGACTTTCAAAAATGTCACGGATTTATTTTGTTTTTACTTTGTTTTTGTTTTTGTTTTTACTTTGTTTTGTTTTCCGGTTTACGGATGGAAATATTTTATAAAAAGCGGCACAGTTTTTACTCGGGTTATTTTGAAGTCAGTTGAATGTTTTCGCTGTTTGGCGCGGCTTTCTTTTTTAGAATCGCGGTTTGCACTTTTATTTCTCGGTTCGCCGTTCGGCCGCGTTTTGACTTATTATTTTGGTCTGCCGCGGTCGTTTTTATTCATGCTGTCGTCGACAGTATGAACTCTTACAATTGATAATTATTTATAAAAAAAGAATAAAAGGAGTAATTTTTTAAAATTACTCTTGTTCTTCCAAAAGAACGGCGTTGATGGTTCCGTCTTGTCCCGGGCGGCTTGTCACTTTAACAAGACCGGCGTCGGTTCTGACAACGGTTCCCTTTGTAATAATGTTACGTCTGATGTAGTGTTTGTTGGCCGTATTTCCGGTCACTCTTTCAGCGATTGCGCGTTTGGTGGTGCCGGTTTTCGGGTCCGTCACGTTAATGAATTGGTCGCTGAGAAGTCTGACTTTTCGGTTGCCGCCTCGGGTTGCGACGTTTTTGCTTTTTGTCGGACCGATTCGGGTTTCGGCAGATTCGCGGCCGATTTCAAATTTTCTTTTCTTTCTGGAGGCGATTTTTTTTCCGCCTGTGTATGTTCTTTTGGATGCACCTTGCCATCTCATAATATTTCCTCGGTATTGGGTTTAATAATGGTTTAACGATTGGTTTAATATTTTTTTGATTCAAATGATTATTTTCATTTCAATCGGTTAGATACTTTTTATGCCAAAACCTTTCTTCGTGTACGGTTTTGACGACGAGAGCATAAATGTTAATGTTTGGGAAGTATAAGATAAAGAACCAAATACAACTGATTCCATATAAGAATGTTGCGTTATTCAAAATCCGTTTTAAGTTCTTTGGACAAGTCATTCATTCTATTTGAATATTATTTCTTCAAAACTTTTCGAATCCGATGGAATATCTATATATTCGGAATTCTTATTATTAAGCATAGGTTTATTTTTAATATCATTCTTTTTGATATGTTTATTTCAGATAATTTTTATTTCTAATATGTTTATTCTAATAATATTTCCTAATTGATAATATTATATTATTTTCTTAATTGCGAAAGATTCAATAGTTTTTAAAATGATTTCATTTGTATTTGTTCTATAAATTTTTAAATAAAAATTACAATCAAAAAATTTAAATCAAAAAACAGAGGCTGTCGAAATGTCAAGTTTAACAATGGATACGATTTGCGGTCATGTCAATAAAGTCTCCGCAAAAAGCGAAGGAAAGGTCACGCACGTTTCAATTGAAACCACCTGTCCGAAAATTAAAAACTGGGGGACCGAATTTGATATTCCGATGGATCAAATCATGGACAATCGGAATAAAACTTTGGAAGAAAAATTGAAAACATTTCCATTGACGCCGACGTGTTTTGTTCCGACTTTGGTTATGAATGTCGTTTGGATGGAAAACGGCATGATTGCCAAAAGTTTGGTCAAAAAGAAAAGTCCGATTCAAATCGAATACGATGAATAAAATAGTCGTGTCTCCTTTTCTTTTTCAATGAAGAAATACATCGCCGATTCCGCCGTTTTTATTATGGGCCATTGTTCGATTGCCGCGGCGGATATGATTACAATACCGCACGTTGAAGACGAGATGAAAAGCGAAGACGCTCTTCTTCGCTACGACCTTTCAAAAGCTAACGGGCTTCGTGTTGAAGCCGTCAATGATTTTTTTGTCTCTCTCGTTCAAGAACAAGCGGTTCAAACGCGAGATATTGAAAAACTCTCAAAAACCGATATTTTTATTTTGGCAAAAGCTTTGGAATATCAACAAGAAATAGGCGATGACGCCGTTTTAATCACGGACGATTTTGCGGTTCAAAACATCGCGGCGCGCTTAAAAATCGTTGTCATGCCCGTTGCTCAACGAACGATTCAAAACCAAATCATTTGGCAAAAACAATGCACCGGCTGTTTTCGACACTTTAAAGACGGAGAGGAATGTCCCGTTTGCGGCTCTCCGCTCCGAAAAAAGATGAAGAAAAAAATCAAACAAAAACCGAAAACAATATAAGGAATCTGAAAGGTATGGTTTATAAATTTATATGATTTAATATAATTGATATGTCCTTTGAAGTTTAGAATTCTTCGTCAAATCAGTATTTATGTAAATCAATATTAATGTAAATCGGTATTAATGTATCAGTATTAAATGTAAATCGGTATTAATGTATCAGTATTAAAATGTAAATCGGTATTAATGTAAGTATTAAAATGTAAATCGGTATTAATGTAAGTATTAAAATGTAAATCGGTATTAATGTAAGTATTAAAATGTAAATCGGTATTAATGTAAGTATTA
>Ga0265295_1003314_pt1 | contig 23678 bp, 27 predicted proteins | sample Munlansysbiofilm_FD_192503 | JGI IMG/M metagenome (GOLD analysis project Ga0265295, IMG submission 192503) | Leachate microbial communities from a municipal landfill in Southern Ontario, Canada - Methane capture system biofilm | ecosystem: Engineered > Solid waste > Landfill > Unclassified ...
TTCCGCCTCCTTGGGCTTGTTAGCTTTCGTTTATATCGCATCAATTATCTCTGATAGGAAAACTCAGCACTTATCATATCTGATGCGAAGGAGCTTAACCACCGATAATCAGATACAAGATCATGTTCTCCACGCCTATGATGAAATTCAATGCCAAGAACAAATACATCAAGTATTTATGCACGTAAAGATTGTAGTATTTGCGGAAGAACTCTATGGAAAATTGAAAATCGTAATCATCAATTCTATGCTCCACTCGCCACTGATCCAGCATGCGTGGAACGGTCTTACGCAGCAATTTAGATACTATTGCCGTAAAAGCGTCAACAATCTTTTGGCGAATACTTTGCTTCATTTTAGCAGGTATAAGTGGCCAGGAATCTACAAAATCTGTTTTTTCCCACAAATAATCTCTTACCTTTTGTTCCCATTTTGCCAAATATCCATCCTTAATTCCAGGGTTTTCCGCTTGGCGAATATAATCGTGTAATAGCTCACGTGCTTTTGAAAAGAGCCAATCCCGTTTACGTACTAAAAATCCTGGAGTCAAGATGAATCGTTTGCCAAAAAAGAAGCGAGGTTTGGGATTGAACAAAAACCATCTGATAAAATAGACAATTGCCAGCCCAAGGGCTATGTTCCATACGATAAAAAGTAAAGATTTCAAAAAGAGCATCTAAAAACCTCCTCCTGCTCCACCACCGCCAGACCTGCCTCCGCCAAAACCGCCGAAGCCGCCAAATCCACCGGAAGAAGATCCCCCACGAGATCCTCCGCCAATTCCACCGCCCCAAGAGCCACCACCACCTCTGCCGCTAAAGATCAACAGCCAAAACAGCACGTTAAGAATTTTGCCCTTGGTAACAATCATTAAAATCACAAACACGATGATTGTAATCAGCACTCCCAATGGAGATGCTTCATTATTGGGATTTGTTCTACGTTGTGAGAATTCGGACATCCCAGTAAGACTTACATTTTTCTCTTTTGCCATTGCGCCTAAAAGCATCAGACTGCCTTGCGTAAAGGCTGCATCCCAATCCTCGCTGCCCTTGCGCAAATATGTAGTCATGTGCTGATACACTTGATGAGCATAAGCATCGGTAATATATCCTTCTGCTCCATAACCAACCTCAATGCGAAGACGGCGTTCTTGAAGAGCCAACAGTATTAGTACGCCTTCATCCCGCTGAGAGCCAATGCCCCATTCTTGATATAGGCGTACTCCAAATGAAACTTCATCTTCATCTTTTATGCTCGTGAATGTTGCCAAGGCAAATTCGGATCCAGTTTTTTCTTTTAGTTCTATAGCCCAATCATTTATTCTAATTCTGGTCTCTTCTGAAAGCAGATTTGCAAAATCGTTCACAAAACCTTCTGCTTTGGGGATTGCTATCTCCTCGGCGAATAAACCGCTAAATAGTATTATTAGGATCGTGAACAGTATGGCTTTAAACTTCATTAAGAATGTGTCCCATTTTATCTTTCTTAGTTTTAAGATAGAATTCGTTTTCTTTTTGAGGGCTTATCTCGATGGGAACTCTATTTACAATCTCCAAGCCATAACCTGTTAGGCCTACAATTTTTTTTGGATTATTGGTTAGGAGTTTTATCTTCTTGAGTCCCATATCCTTAAGGATCTGAGCACCAATCCCATAATCCCTAAGATCATCGGGAAAGCCAAGTTTGAGATTTGCTTCAACTGTGTCGGCACCGTTATCTTGCAAGTGATAGGCTCGAATTTTGTTCAAAAGTCCAATACCGCGCCCCTCTTGTCTCATGTATAGTACCACGCCGCGTCCTTCTGCGGCAATCATCTCGAAGCTGCGGGCAAGCTGCTTTCCACAATCGCAACGCAAAGAATGCAAGGCATCACCAGTTAAACATTCGGAATGAACCCTAACCAGAACCGGTTCGCCTGAGCTAATATCTCCCATACTGAGAGCTACGTGATGCTCTCCTGAAATATCGCTGGCATAAGTGATTATATCAAATAGCCCATACTCGGTAGGAAGCTTTGCTATAGATACCTGATGCACAAGTTGTTCTTTTTTGCGGCGATAGTGAATTAGATCTTCTATGGTTACTATCTTTAAATCATGTTTACGGGCAAAATTCACTAAATCGTCTAACCGAGCCATTTCACCATCGTCACGGATAATCTCGCAGATGAGTCCAACCGGATTTAGGCCTGCCATCTTTGCCAAATCCACTGCTGCCTCAGTATGCCCGGCGCGTTTTAACACTCCGCCTTTCTCAGCTATTAAGGGAAATACATGTCCCGGACGCATAAACTGATTTGCCTGGCTCAGTGGATTTGCCAGAGCTTTCACGGTTTTAGAGCGCTCTGAGGCAGAGATTCCCGTGGTTGTGCCCTCAAATACGTCTACCGATACGGTGAACTTTGTGCCGTGTCGTTCATTGTTATCTCTGGTCATGAGAGGGATATCCAGTCTTTCTGCATAATCTTCCGGCATAGGCACACAGAGCAAACCCTTACCGTGACTAATCATAAAATTTACCTTGCCAGGGCTCACTAAATCTGCCGCCATTAGCAAATCTCCCTCATTCTCGCGGTTTTCGTCGTCTACCACGATTATCATCTTGCCTTCGGCAATGCTAGCGATGGCATCTTCAATTGAGCTAAATACGGATTCAACTTGATTATTCGTTTCTACCACTGTTTATTTTCCTCTAGAATCATATTATACGGCTTGGAGTCTGTGTCAATAGCAAAATAGTTCTCCAGCCAATTTAAGGTGTAGATAATGTCGTCCGGAATAGGAGCATAAAGGCTTAGCTGCTTCCCGGTTATGGGATGAGTAAATTCCAATTTCCAAGAATGAAGTGCTTGCCTGAATAAGTGATTTGCTAAAAGCTCAGTAGCCTTACGCTTCATGTTTTGGGGCATAAGTGAGTGTATTTGACGGCGAGAATTGTACAAAAGATCCCCTAAAATGGGAGTGTGATAATGGGCAAATTGAACCCGTATCTGATGCATCCGCCCAGTTTCCAGCTTAACTTTTACCAACGCAAAATAATGGTAGTACTTTATAATTTTATAGTGGGAAAGAGCCCACTTGCCATTTGCCGCCACACACATCTGACGCGGATTACTGAGAGAACGGGCGATGTGACACTCCATTTTGCCTTCCGGTGGTTCGGGAATGCCCGTACTTATGGCAATATAAGTTTTATGTATCTCTCTACGAGCAAATAGATGATTTAGTTCCACTTGAGTTCTATCGTTTTTGGCAATTACTATCAATCCAGAGGTTCCTCTATCCAGTCTATGAACTATACCCGGACGGTTAGAATCTCTTCCCGAAGAAAGATTTCCCGCAAATCGGTGCAAAATGGCATTTACTAAAGTCCCATTGGGATTGCCATGACCGGGATGTACGATCATTCCTGCTTCTTTATTAATTACAGCAAGGTGCTCATCTTCATATACTACATCTAATGGAATGTTCTCAGGCTGCATATCAAAATCTGGTGGCTCCGGTAAATTAAGAATGATTTCATCGCCTTGTTGTAACAAGTAGCTCTTTTTTACTGGAATATTATTTACTAAGATGCGATCCTCAGCGATAAGCCTTTCGACAAAACTTCGCGAATGTATCTCTTGCAAACGTATATTTGCCAAGTGTTTATCTAGGCGAATGGCAATATCGCCTTCATAAATAACCTTAATTTTTTGTGGCTTCACCAGTTATCTCCACTGTATATACACCTCCGGAAGACACTCCTTTGCGATTTCGGATAATTGATCCCTTTATTAGTGCACTTTGAGCCTCGCCTTCCAGCTCCACTTTATCGTTGTAAATGTTATTCCCATAACGCAGCGACTCGATGATGACATTAAATATCTTCATACTAAAATCATCTTTCAGGATTACTTCATTGATGTTTCCCACGTCGCTGATATTGGGATATCGCTCTCTGAATGTGTCGTTAACGTAAATCATGTCTCCGGTTATGTTCACAATCATTACAACTTGAGGTAACAAATTTATAAGCTGGTTAATGCGCTGATGATGCTCATAGATTTTATCTGCCTTTGCTGCATCAAACCGGATGATAATATCCAGCATTTTTTGCAGGGCGTAAATGAGCTGTTTAAAATCTTGATCGTGCTCAAAAATCGAGCTGTCGAAATCGATTTGATAGTTTCCGTTAGATATCTCGTCAATTAGATCCTCCACGCGCAGGATAGCTCTATTTAACCGATATGGCAAATAGTTAAAGATTACTACCACATAAATGAAAATCCCAAACATAAAAACAATCATAATGGATTGTACATCACTGGCTAAGGCATAGAGGTCATCTGCCTGTGCGATGGCAAAGAGAACCGCTATGAATTGTAACACAATAAGTGTGAATAAAATACCTATCATCAGGCGATAGCGTTGTTTTATGGAGCGTTTCATCTTAATCCTTCCTAATTGTTGTTTCGTAGATGAGCTTGTCCACATTTCCCTTAGGACCCATCATAATGAGGATATCTCCTTCATTTATGGTGTCGTTTGCCCCAGGCATATCGTTCATTTTCTTTTCTATTACATTGCGACCATCTTCTGTTACAGAAAGAGAATTGTATTTGATGGCGATGATATTCACGCCACGAGAAGTAGGTAATGCCAATTCCTGCAAATCTTTTCCCACAAATTCCCTGGGGGCTAGCATTTCCATTACCACATGACCACTTGAAAGACTGATATATTCGCGGACATTCTTTGAAATGAGAGTCTTAGCTAATTGTGTGCCCACAATCTCTTCTGGCAACAAGATATTTTGTACGCCAATTAGCTCTAAGATGCGACCATGCAATCGATTTTCTACCTTGGCATAGATAATACCTACGCCAATTTTTCGCAAGATCGCCGCCGTGAGGATGCTTTCTTGAATGTTGCTGCCAATGCCGATTATAACTGCATCTGCCTCATTTAAGTTTTGCGATCTTAAAGCTGCTTCGTCTGTAGAATCCATGCATATAGCATAGGAAACTCTTCCCGATACTTCATCTACCAACTCCTGATCTTTGTCTATTGCAATAACATCCATCCCACTTTCGCTGAGGATGTTCGCTACTGTCATACCAAATCTGCCAAGCCCAATTACGGCATATCGTGCCATTTCGTTTCTCCTTAGCCGATGGCTATCTTTTCTTCTGCATAGGTTATTTTAGGTTCTCGTTTACGCATAGAAAGCGCATAAATTAGGGTTAAAGGACCAATACGTCCTATATACATTAGTATCGTGATGAGAAGCTTTCCGGCAGCTCCCAGTTTATCTGTTATGCCCATCGAAAGCCCAACCGTGCCAAAAGCTGAAATAGCCTCAAAGATTATTTTCTCAAAAGGAAAACTCTCTACCATAAAAAGCCCGAACACTACAAGAAATATTATTCCTGACGATAGTATTATCAGGCTGGTAGCTTCTCGAAAGTTAGAAATAGCAATTTTCCGATTGTACATACTTAGTTCACGACGTCCTCGCAACATGCTGGTTACCGAAAGTAGCAAGACCGCAAATGTTGTAGTTTTTATACCTCCACCAGTTGAACCGGGAGAAGCCCCAATGAACATAAGCCCTAAAAACACAAGGATAGATGCCGGACTAAGCCTGGTAATATCCAATGTGTTAAATCCGGCAGTACGTGCAGTTACAGATTGGAACCATGAGCTTAGCATCCTTTTACTTACAGTAAAGCCATTCATCAAGCCGTTATACTCTGCCACATACACGCTAATAAACCCTACAAGGATCAATAATGAGGATACTAATAACACTATCTTGGAGTGCAAAGTGAGTTTCCTAACTCTATCGAGCTTAAACACATAGCGATAAAGATCGATCATCACAGCAAAACCGAGTCCACCCAATAGAATCAATCCCGTTAGTGTAAAATTTACCAAAGGATTGTCAACATAACCCATTAGAGAATCTGTAAATAAGGAAAATCCTGCATTACAAAATCCTGAGATAGAGTGGAAAATTGCACTATATAAAGCTTGAGAAGCTTGCATGGTTTTCGAAAAAGTAAGGAATAAAAACACAGCACCAAAAGCCTCAATTATTGCCGTTACTATTACGATATTCTTCAAGAGTTGAAATACGTCCAGACGTTCGTTATCTCCCACCACATTATGCATCACATTCTCTAGTTTGAGAGTTAGGCGTCTGCCCATTATTAGCGCAAAGGCGGTAGAAACAGTCATAATGCCTAAGCCACCTATCTGTATCAAAACCAAAATTACTAGTTGACCAAACAAACTAAAATATGACCCAGTATCCCTTACAATAAGTCCGGTTACACAAGTAGCAGAAGTAGAAGTAAACAGAGCATCAATAAACGGTGTTATCTCTTTATTTACAGAGGCTTCCGGTAACATCAACAGTATTGTCCCCACTAGTATCACAAAAGCAAAACTCAACATTAGTGAAACCGGCGGGTTATCGGTTAGAATCTTATACAGTTTACCCTCAAATGCTCTGAATAGTATGTATTGCATTATAAAATAAGTCTGCCGGATCAGAAGGAAGAAGATTACGAACTTTGCCTGATAGAACATCAACAGGCCGCCAAGAAGCAACATGATAATATCAATCCTAAGCAAAACAGTCTGTTTGCTTTGATCCTTACAAATCAGACGGCTGATAATAGTTAAAAACAATAATAACAGGTTTGCTCCCGCAGTAATGAATTCCAGCAAGTGATAGTTCATAAGTTCTTGAACTATACTCTCCAAAAATATTACCGCAAAGCTCCATGCCGCGATAAGATACGCCAGAGCTTCAATATGCTTTAGCAAGCCCTTGCTATTGTTTACAGACATCTTTCAATCCAAAAGCGCATCTGCCCAAATAGCTGTCTTAACCTCCGAAACACTGTTAGCTGCCGAAATCTGAACTAGAACTCCCAGCTTCTCAAAGAATTTCTTTAGCGCATAAGTTTCATCAAAGAAAGCGGCTATGCGTTTTTTGATAGCATCCGGAGAGTCATCTGCACGCGTTATCAGTACCCCCCCGCAATCGTCACAAATACCTTCATGTTGGGGCGGGTGGTACATAAGATGGTAATTTCTGCCACACTCCTTGCACACCCTTCTTCCCTCCATGCGAGCTATTGCCTGCTCCTCAGATAAATCCAAATAATATACCCTGGCTAATCTGAAGTGTTTTACCAAATGCTCTGCTTGAGCTAAGGTACGGGGAAAACCATCAAAGATTATTCCGGAACAGTCCTTATTAAGGCTAGCTTGGATAAGCTCAAAAACTAACTCGTCAGACACCAAACTACCGCTTTGGATAATTTCCGAAACTCTTAACCCGATACTCGTTTTAAGGCTCACCTGTTCTCTTAGCAAATCTCCAATATTGATATGCTTAAACCCAGTGCGCTCCGCAAGCAGCTTTGCCTGAGTGCCTTTCCCGCTACCTTGAATTCCTAAAAATACTATGGCATCTGTCATTTTTACCTCAATTTGTACCAAGTTAATCTGATGAACCTGGCTGTCAAGCATTTCTGATTGTAGTTCTCAATAAACTTACCAGAGGATGCATACCATATAAAGAGTAACTGAAATCTACAAATAACTAACCCTTGTACAAAATAGATAAGTCGATAAGAGAAAAGAATATCCAAAAAGCATTTGCAGATTTCGATGACCCGATTTGCAATTTTCGGTGATTCAATTTATCTCACTTGAAAGACCTGCGCCCTCTGCAACAAGAGAATTTTCTACCCTAAACACAATATGAGCATCGCGTCCACTTTAATCTTTTCCTGTTCTGCCGTCGGAGCATTAGCCTGGCTTTAAGCTAGGATCATGCAATGGGCATAGCATAATCCAACGACAAATCCACCCTAAAGCTAAGCTTAGAAAACCGGAGAGGGCTAAAGATCAACACGCTATTGTATTCAACAACTAAGTTTGAGCAAGCAGATAAAATGCTGCGAGACTGTTCATCAAGATACTGTTTGTTCCCAAAAACCTATCGCAATCAGCACCAAAAAGTAGGCAAATCAATTTCCATAGCATGATAATTTTGCTTGACTCCGCATACATTAAAAATAAATGTATATACACTCAAGATGAGAGGAGAAAGCAATGGATAATATAGCTTATAAACCCGAACCACAACTTAAAAGATATTGGAACCTCTTAAGTTTTATCTTCTTTTTGTTAATAGCTCTAGTTCTATTTACCATCATGTTGTTTACCAAAGAGTATTTATTGCTTTTAATTTTGATCACTCCTTTTGTGCTTAACGAAATCTTTTACCTGTGGTATATCGCAGCTTTTTTCAAAAGTTTAGAGTATCGCATTGAACGTGATGGAGTAAAAGCTAAGAAGGGAGTCTTTTGGCGCAAAAAAACTGCTGTACCCTATCATAAAATTACCAATATAGATATTACACAGGGACCTCTCCAGCGTCTTTTTGGCTTGAGTTCCCTGCATATTCAGACTGCTGGAGTTGCCGGTCCTGAAGGCTCCAGGGCAGAATTGCTTATGTATGGTATGCATGATTGTGACGCCATCAAAGAACTTATAATGAGTCATATCCAAATGCCCGACTCGGATTTACGGCAGAAACCAATTGCTCAAACGATTGATAATGGCATATTTCAAGCTATCTTGGAAGAACTTACTCAGATTCGCAAAAAGATGGAGAACAACTAAGTTTATTAGATATCATATTCCGTTGCAAGTACTGCCTTGCGCAGCTAGGATAACACTTCCTCTATCTTACTTAGTTTCCTATATGTTGGAGCTATTTCATCCTTCTAAAACTACTTGGGCAATTGCGTATTCTTTTTCGTGGCTCAATGATATATGTATATTCAATACTCCCATTTGTTCTGCCAATTGCTTAGTAATACCAGATAAATACAGCTCTGGTTTACCGGAATCGGTGTTCAAGATTTCCATGTCTCGCCATGAAACTCCCTTATCCCAACCCGTTCCCAAGGCCTTCATGAACGCCTCTTTTGCAGCAAAACGTGCAGCATAGCTTTGTGCCGGAGATGCTTTAGAATTGGCATAGCTAGCTTCATTAGGGGTAAACACTTTTTCAGTAAAGCGGGGATTTGTGTTTATTAATCTGGCTACCCGCCCTACATTTACAATATCTACTCCAATTCCAACTATCATAATGATTCTCCATACTTGTGTTCTATTGCTAGCAGCATCCTCTTAATCTTTTTGCCTACAGCAAAGCCACCAATTTCCCCAGATTTTGCTATTACTCTATGACAGGGAATAATTATCGCCATTGGATTTTTATTCAATGCATTCCCAACTGCACGTTGAGCAGGAGGATTTCCAATTCGGCTTGCCAAATCCTGATAGCAAATTGTTTTGCCGTATGGAATCTTGAGTAATTCTTCCCACACCATAAGCTGAAAGGGTGTTCCAGTGGCAAAATATGGTAAATCAAACTGCTTGCGAACACCTTTAAAATACTCATCAAATTGCCGGATAATCTGTTGCTCAAAATCAGATTCCACCAGCTTGTTAAGTGCTTTTGTACAAAATGAAATGCCCATAATGGTTTCTTCTTCTATTTCAATTTCCAAAACTATCCCCGGCGTGCTGTAATATAGTATTCTCTTCATAACACTCCTTTGCTAAAAGAGAAAGCCCCTCGATACAAATTGAACCAAGGGGCGAATGAGTGTTTTACGGTAACTAAGCGGTAAATCTTCTGCGTTCTTTGATTCTCCCCGCTTTTCCCTTAGCCTGACGCAGATAGAAGAGCTTCGCTCTGCGAACTTGGCCATGGCGTATAATTTCAAGCTTATCGATATTGGGTGAGTTTTGGGGAAATACTCTTTCCACTCCCACGCCACTTGAAACTTTTCGTACGGTGAAGGATTTGGAAACGCCAACTCCACGTTTTTGGATCACGATACCCTGAAAAACCTGGATACGTTCCTTGCTGCCTTCTTTTATTTTATAATGGACTTTCACGGTGTCTCCAACTCGGTATTCCGGAAAGTCGGTTCTGATTTGGTCTCTGCCTATTTGTTGCAGAATATCCATTGGGTTCCTCCCATATATATACTCGGAGAAGCAGGATCCTGAGTTGTTTGGCGCGGCGCAAAGCACAGCTCAATTACCAAACTAGGTTTCTGCGCATAAAACCCGGCTGAGCGCTGTGATTCTGAACCTTATCAATGCCATGCCGATTGTGGGCAGGCTTCTCAAAACACCGGTATTGCCGGTAAGTTCCGCGCGTAACAGTAATTGTAATGATTTTGGATCCCCGCTTTCCTGATTGGTTACTTATTTCCCTTAGGGTTATGTTCACATAAATCCGGTCTGCGGATTTTAGTTAAAAGTTCTGCTTGGGCTACTGCCCATTGTTCAATTTTTGCGTGATTCCCTTCCCTTAACACTGCAGGAACTTGTTGTCCCATAAATTGTTCTGGTCGGGTATAACACGGAAATCCAAGCTTGCCATAATAAAAAGAATCGCTTTTTGCACTTTCGATATCACTCAATACACCCTCTTGCAATCTTGCCAGTCCATCAATAAACACTTGTGCCGCCAGTTCTCCACCACTTAGCACAAAGTCTCCCAAAGATATTTCATCACTTACCGCTAAACGGCGTATGCGCTGATCTATTTCTTTGTAATGCCCACATACTAGAATCAAGTGTGATTCACTGGCATAATTGAGCAAAATCTTCTGATCTAACCGTCTTCCCTGCGGTGTAAAGTAAATAACCGGAGCAGGACCTGCCTTCAATTTGGCTTGAATTGCATCCCAAAGCGGTTGAGGAGTAGCCACCATACCGGCAAATCCACCGTAAGGATAGTCATCTACACAATGGTGTTTATCCGTGCTATAAGCCCGGATATCATCCAATTCCACTACTATCGCTTTTTTTTGGATTGCTCTAGATACAATGCTGGTACCCAAAAAACTGGTAAATGCCTCCGGAAAGAGGCTTAATACATCAATTTTCATCTTGGTTAATTAACAATAACCCGTCTCTGATGGTCATGCCGTTAGCAGCCAACAAGTCTTCCATGTTTCTAAGGAAGATTACGTCGCTCTGCATCCCTTCATCTTCAAGATAGTGATCCACAAAAGGTACCATCAATTCAATCTCGAGATCTGTGGCTATAACCAATACATCCTGAGCTCCATTAAAAAATACATCCACCACACACCCGAGCAGGTTACCTTCATACACGGCATCATGCCCCAATAGCGTTTCATCATCTGATTCTTCACTATCATCTTCCAGGGCTAGGATGGCTTCTTTGTGGAGTTTGCGTTCTTCGGCTATGCCGTCTTCTGCAAATCGCACCCACATCTTTTTATCACGTAGCTTCTTATCGCATATAGTTACGTAAAACACTCTATTTTCTTCAAAGATCAAATACAGCTCTTCTATGTGATTAAAGCCTTCTTTATATTCCGGCTTGATCATCACATGGTGCCAACCGTCGCTGTCCCTTCCGCCCAGTCTGCCTATTCCGATAAGGTGAGGGGCAGTCATTTACTCAATGATTTCCAGTTCGGCGCGCTTTCCTTGCTTGGTAGATACTGCGTTAATAATTGTGCGGATAGCTCCAGCTGTACGTCCTCGTTTCCCTATTACCTTTCCTATATCGGTTTTAGCTACACGAAGTTCAAATATTGTTACCTTACCACCAGTGATCTCGGTGATTGACACTTCACTGGGATCGTCCACAAGAGCTTTAACCATGAATTCAATGAGATCTTTCATGCTTCACCTCGATATCCTGTTTGTTATTCTGCTTTGGCGATTTTTCGTTCGTGCCAGATCTGTAATATTCCGGCTTTACGCAACAGTGAACGTACTGTATCAGTAGGCTGTGCACCTACAGAAAGCCAGTAAATCGCGCGTTCTGTTTCGATATTGATTTTAGAGGGATCCGGCTTGGGGTCATACCAACCCACACATTCCAAGTATTTACCACATTGTTTTACGCGAGAATCCACGGCAACAATCCGGTAAAAGGGCTGATTTCCAGCTCCCATCCGTCTCAGTCTCAGCTTGACCATTATTTCTCCTTGCTTATTATCAGATAGATTTTCTATGTTATAGCATTAATTTTAGAAACGCTGTTTCCGTCAAGGAAAAAAAACATTGCCCTGGCTTATAGGATAGAGTCTAACCCCAATCCCTTACTTCGTGTATATATCTATATCAGCAGATAACTCCTGACCATATATTAACTGCCTTATTTTACAATACCTCCACATGTTTTTTTACCTTGCCGCCAAAAAACAAGCCAACAGATTTTAGCCCCTGATAGATGGTGGTCTAAGGCATTCCCTCCGTAAAATAATACGGTAGCTTAATCTTTGTATCGCAGCCAGCGCATCATTTCACCAAAATTCGCCGTTTTACCATACATTAACATACCAACGCGGAAGATTTTGGCTGCCAATCGGGAAATTAAATATATGGATGCTAAAAGCAATACTGCGCTTAGTAGTATCTCCCACAGTGGGATTTTTACAAATACCGATCTTATCACCACAGTCATAGGACTGGTGAGCGGAAACAAGCTGGCAAATCTGGATACCAAGCCATCGGGATTCTCTATTATAGGCGCAACAAAGAGGATGGAAAACATGGGCAACATCATTGCCAGGCTTTGAGTATTCCCAGCGCTTTGCATATCGTCCATTGTGGCTCCAATGCTAACATAGATTGAGCTATATAGCATATATCCACCCAAGCCAAAGAAAAATACCATCCCCAGTCGGCTGGCTTGAAGAGCGTCAAATACAGGAAAGTTTAGAAAATAGATGACTCCGGGAATGCTGACAAACAGCCAAAAGACAATCTGGATAAATGCCAACAGAAAGTGACCGATTATCTTGCCTTGCATCAAGCTAGCGGGTTTGATGGATGAAAGTACAATCTCAGCCATTCTGTCCCGGCGCTCTTGCAGCGCACTCTGCATCAGCATCGTACCTGCGGAGAAGATCATAATAAACACCAAAGCCATGAATACTACCGAAACCACTATTACGTTTTTATCCAAGGTTTCCGCTTTTTCCAAAGCGTTGCGGGTAACCTTTACTTCCTCCTTAAGAAACGCTAGCTCCTCTTCATCTAAGCCAAGCTCTTGCATGCGATGTGCACCAAGCATACCGTTTAAAACAGAGCGAATTAGCCCCAGTTCTTCATGATTCAACTTGTTGTAATAATAGCTTATTTCTCCGCTATGCCAAAAATCCCTATCAATCAGAATATAGCCAGATGCCTTTTCATTGTATATCTGTTCGGGTAGATCATCAATATCTTCTGCTTCTTTCAAGATGATGTGAGGCTCTGCAATCCCGGCTCGTAATTGTTCCAATATCCCCAGCTCATCAACTATGTAGAAAGTAGTTTCGCGTGGTTTATCCAATATTGCCAACAGAGTAGGAATTGCCATTAGGGCTACTATTATTACCGGAGTTATCACCAAGCTGATGAGATACTGCTTGTTAGTAAGGTACCGCATCAATTCCCATTTAGCGATCTTTAATGTATCACTTTTCATCGCTTGCCTCCTTGGCTATCTTTACAAAAATCTCATGCAAGCTTGTTTTTGCCAGGCTCAGTTCCGATAGACCAATATCTACTGGAATCTCTTTAAGTAGGCTTTGAGGATTCATTCCCTCTTTCATGAGAAGCTCCACTGAATTCTGTCCATTTTGGACTACACTTGCCACCGTAGGTAATGCTGATAGTCGTTGCATTTCTGCCATATCCTTCAGCTTCAGTTTTATTGCAAAACTGCCATAAAGATCCTGTAAATCAGTGATCCTGCCAAAGAAAAGCTCCTTTCCGTGATTGATGAGAAATATCTTATCGCAAAGCTCTACCAGAATGTTCATTTGATGTGAAGAAAGTAAGATAGTGACGCCACTATCTGCCAAAGCTCTTAACTCGTACTTAAAAGTATCTTGGCTTACGGGGTCCAGACCTGAAAAAGGTTCATCCAAAATTATATACTGGGGCTCGTGAATTACCGTAGCGATAAACTGGACTTTTTGTGCCATGCCTTTCGAGAGTTCTTCCACTTTACGATTGGCGTATGCAGTTAAATCAAACTTCTTCAGCCATTTATATGCTCGCTGGGTTGCCGTATTCCTATCCACGCCTTTCAGCCCTGCCAGAAACCGTAAGATGCCGATCACTTTGGATTCCTTGTACAAACCTCGTTCTTCCGGCAGATAGCCAATTGCAGAACACGGAATTCCCTGACTTTTCTGATCCAAAAACTCAATCTTACCGCTATCTGGGGCAGTAATACCCATAATCATGCGAATAGTTGTTGTTTTCCCCGCTCCATTGGGTCCCAAAAAACCCATGATCTCACCACTTTGCACAGAAAAACTGATATGATCTGCAACCAGTTTATTCGCATAGCTCTTACAAAGTTCACATACCTGTAAGCCGGGCATAAACTCTCCTTATATTAGTAACATTGGTTTTGGCAAAAAAATTCGTCAGATCTAAGCTTACTATAAAATAATAGACTTAGTTTACTACAATACTTTCTTACTAAGTCCTTTGTCAAGAAATAATTGGCTTATCAGTGTGGAACTCCCAATAAAAATTACGCCACCTTAGGGCATTGGGGTGGCAGATAGCAGTTGCTATAAAGATCACAGACCTTTAATGGATGTGGGCATAGCATTTAACCATATTAGTAAACTTAAAGATGAAGCGTCTAGTGCGAAAATGCCAACAGTGATGGATCAATTCAAAAGAAGATCCCACATACTAAGCGGAATTGAGCCTTCATATTCGTAAGGAGTACTCATATCTAAGCCCATGGCATCGATAAGTATTGTACCTTTTACAGTGTATTTCACTTCTCCCTTAAATACTCCCTTCACTGCGCCAAAAGCGGATTTTAGGTTTGAGAGTTCGAAAACCATACTGCCATCCTTGTAAAACACATCTTCATTGAAATTCAATTGGCTTTTTAGGTTTCCCGAGCCTACTTTTTTACCATTGATGAAGATTTCTGCGGGAAAGCCTTTCAGATTGAAACTGAAGCCGTATGGATTAAGCAGAATAAACTCTGCATTCAACATAGATTTGCTTAAGCCATAATTATCTACATAAGTTCTGGTAAGCTTAAACAGATCCTGCCCTCCGGCATTAAGGCTGGGAATAATGTGCATCAGATGGTCTTTGATTTCCAAGCAGTAGGACTCTTCAAAATCGAACTTCTTGGAGATTCCCATTGCCTTCCCTTCACCTTTTCCAGAGATGAAGAATTGCAGGTCGTGGTTAATGCTACTCACCATTTGGATCAGGGGACGGGTTTGAATGCGTACCGTAAAATCCAAATTGATACTTTTCTTGCCCGGTAGTTCGATATCTTTTTGCAACACTGCCATGCCCACTCGTTCCCGGTTCATATTCAATAGATCAAGATCCAGTTTGCTCAAACGGATATTATATGAATTGGGATTGTGAACAATTATTGAGACTACTAACAGAGTATGATCCACAGAAATGGATTGTACTTTCAGGTCTTGGATCTTTTCCACTGTGGGCGTTTTGAAAAAGAAGCGACACCCGCCAAAAAGCATTGTCACCAGTACAGCAACAAAGATAGATTTTAGTTTCATTTTTCCTCTGTAAATACTCGGAACCACAATTCCAGCGATATTATGTTGAAAAGCATCTCGGCATCGCTACTATTACCTGCCAGATACTTTTGCCAGCGTTGATGGATTTGTGGAAGATTCCAGATGCTACGGTTCCGAAACTGACTTGAATACAAAATATCTTCTATATAGCCTCGCAAGGGACCTCTCATCCAATTGCTATAAAAGGGACTGCCAAAAATCCCTTTAGTTTTTCGAGAGAAAATCTCGGATGGGACACAATCTTGTAGGGCTTTGCGATGCAATACTTTTTGATATGGAGGCTGAATCTTATAATGGGCGGGAAGACTAAATACAAATTCCACCAGCCGGTGATCTAAAAACGGCACTCTGCTTTCTACGCTATGTCCCATACTCATGCGATCTTCAAAATGCAACAATGTCTGTAGCGAGGTGCTGTGCATCATGTTATACAGAAAATTCGCCAGACGCGAGCCCTCGATATTGCCGATGCTACGTAATAGCTTACCTCCTGCTTCGTCTTGAGCAGATTTCACAAAATCACGATGAAACGGTTCGAAACGGTAATAGCGGGATTCCAGATCATAAAGGGCAGATTCTGGCAAAGCCGTACTCATGGCGATCTTGCCCAAATCTGCTAAAGCTTTTAGAGGATGCTTATTCACGAAATGAACGATTTCTCTACCAAACCCATGCCATTTAAAACTTCGTAACAGATCGGCGAAATAACGATAAGTAGCATGACGGTATCCGCCGGAGATCTCATCTGAGCCTTGCCCGGAGAGCAGTACTCTAATGCCTTCTTGATGGGTTTTCTGCATTAAAGCATACTGACTTACAAAGCCTGAAGCCACCGGAAGATCATTTAACCAAACTGAGTGCTTCCACCAGGCGATAGCATCGTCGGAATGGGGAGATATATAGTTGGTTTGCACTCCGGTATGGGCAGCAATTATCTCTATGTAGGGGCGTTCGTCAAAGAGAGGATCATCGTCGTAAAAAACCGAAAAAGTACGCAAGCGATAGGGTAGCATGTGTGCTGCAGAACAGACAATAGCACCAGAATCCATACCCCCCGAAAGTGCCGCTGCTACCGGAACGTCGCTACGCAGTTGCAGTTTAAGGCTGTCTAAGAATAACTCGCGATACTTTGCTTTTGCCTCTTCAAAACCCATGTCATTTCGCTCAAAATTCTCAATATCCAGATGGTAGTATTCCTCTAAGCGAACACTACCCTCATGAACAATCATATTGTGCCCGGGTTTAAGCACCTGAACTTCCTGCCAGTAAGTTTCATCGTCGTAAGCCATAAGAGAATTAATCTTCATGCTGCGCCAAATCATGGCGTGGTTTAACTCTCGCTTGAGCGGAGCTTCTAGCAATTGCTTAATCTCCGAGCCCCAATACAGCATATCTCCTACGCGGCAAAAATAAAATGGTTTGATGCCAAAACGGTCTCGACTCATGAAAAGCCTCTTGCTTTTCAAATCCCATATACTGAACGCCCACATGCCGTTTAATCGGTAAACACATTCATCGCCCCAAGCATGAAATGCCTTAATGATTACTTCTGTATCGCTATGGCTGAAGAATTGGTAGCCTTTAGCTTGTAGTTCTGCTCTAAGTTGAATGTGATTGTAGATTTCACCGTTAAAAATTATGCTAAGTCCCAGTTCCTCATCGTACATAGGTTGATGACCACTTTCCTGGAGTTCAACGGTAGGCAGACGGCGAAAACCGAACCCCAGCCCTGCCGATGGATCTCCAACACATTCAGTCATATGTCCTTTTACTTCCAGGCTGCTATCTTTACCACAGAAAGGCATGGCGCGCTTCCCGGCAATATCGAAAAGCATATAACCTTCATCATGAGGTCCGCGATGAACAATCTGCTTAGTCATCTGCTTAAGGATATTGTAATCTATCTTCTGTTGATTGCTAACGCTTACGATTCCGGCAATTCCGCACATTGCTAACCTCCCTTAAATCACTCAAGTGGCAAGCTGGATAAGAAAGTCATGATAAATCAGTATGAATAAGCTTTTTTACTACTTCTACAATTTGGTAAGGCTTATCCACCAGATAATCGGGATCCTTTTGCACCAACAAGTCTGTAGTGTGAAACCCCCAACTTACCGATATAATGCGCAAACCACATTTATGAGCAGCGATAATATCTCTAATCTCATCGCCTACATAGATTACGTTATCGCTTTTTAGCTTGTGTTTTTTTAGTTGTTTCCTGATGCTATTGTGTTTCTTTAAGATGCCGGAAGTACCTTCTACCCAGTTGAAATGGTTTAAATGGTGATGTTGCAAAAAATACCAGACGTTTTCGTTGCTATTCGAGCTTAACAGTGCCATGGGACATTGCATTGAATTAAGCTCTTGCAGCATTTCCCGAATACCTACAAACGGTTCCAGTTCGTGAATGAGATGGCGATATTCTATCAGTGCCGTAGGAATCAACTTGGGCAATTTATAAACGGGAATCTTTAGGTATTTAAGAGCCTTGGGAATGCTCATGCTACGCACTTTGGCAAAATCTTCCTCACTAAGGGTATCCAAACCAAATCTGGGTGCCAGATGGTTGGCAATCTTCAACCCCAAATGGATGGAATCCGCTATAGTTCCATCAAAATCAAACAGCAAAAAAGGCAAGCTCATTTGCGGTGCTCTAGAACGTATTTGTAGGCCGTATTTTTACTAATGCCAAAGCGATCCGAAAGCTCTGCAGCTAAGTCCTTACTCTTCTTGCCAGCCCCAGTTTGAAGCATTTTTTCTGCTTCTGCATTGGGAAACTTTATCTCAAGAGCCGGCGCAGCATCAACTACTATTACAAATTCACCCTTTTCGGTGATCTTGTATTCCTCTACTATCTCCTGCAATTTGCCCCTAACACACTCTTCGTGTAGTTTTGAAATTTCGCGGGCAATGGCTATTTTCCGTTCTGGAAAGTAGCACAGCATTTCGGCCAAAGTCGTCTTTAAATGATGTACGCTCTCATATATAATGCTGGGATGAGGGTATTGGGCAACTTGCCTTAGCACAAAGTCCCGCTCTTTTCTTTTGGGAGGTAGAAAGCCTAAAAACTGGAAAGCTTGAGTATTGAAGCCGGAAACGCACAGAGCGGGAATAAGCGCCGTAGCGCCTGGTAGCGCCTGTACAGTGTAATCTCGGTTAATGGCTTCAGCAACCAAAGCCTGCGCAGGATCGGATATAGCAGGAGATCCCGCATCTGATACAATGGCAAGATCCTCTCCCTTTTCCAAGTACGCAAAGATACTTTTCTCTCTGCTACGTTCGTTGAATTTATGAAAACTGAGCAGTTTGGGCGGCTCAATTTCAAAATGATTAAGCAGAAAAGCCGTCTTGCGAGTATCTTCACAAGCAATCAGGCGAACTTGGGCAAGTAGCTCCAGCGCTCTGAGGGTGATATCTTTTAGATTCCCAATAGGAACCGGCACTAAAAATATCACCCCTTTGCGCATCGTAATCTAAAAGCTATTTTATGAGTCCGAGTTCTTTGCCTACTTTAATAAAAGCAGCAACGGTTCTATCTAGATCTGCGCGGCTGTGAGCGGCAGAAAGCTGCACTCTTATGCGAGCTTTGCCTTTTGGAACCACAGGATATACAAATCCTATTACGTACACACCTTCTTTAAGCAGCATATCTGCCATCTTTATTGCCAAAGGCGCATCGTAAAGCATAACCGGAACTATGGCTGTATTGCCGGATACGATATCAAAACCTGCATCAATCATCTTCGCACGGAAATACTTGGCGTTATCCCATACTTTGTCGCGCAGTTCGGTTGAGCTGCTGAGCAGATCCAACACTTTCATCGTAGCTCCCACTATCGCCGGGGCGAGTGTGTTAGAGAATAGGTAGGGACGGCTACGCTGGCGTAAAAGCTCAATAATCTCTTTGCGTCCGCTGGTGCAACCACCGTTTCCACCCCCCATGGCTTTACCAAAAGTTGTGGTAATAATATCCACTCTATCTTGAACGCCAAACTGTTCGGGGGTACCGCGTCCTGTTTTCCCTATATATCCGGTGGCATGACTATCATCTACCATCACTAACGCATCGTATTTATCTGCCAAATCGCAGATTTCGTCCAGCTTTGCCATGTCTCCATCCATCGAAAACACACCATCGGTGCAAATTAGGCGATATCTCATGTCCTGAGCATCTTTCAAGGCATCTTCGAGTTCTTGCATATTGGAATGTTTATAACGATAGCGTTTTGCTTTGCACAAACGAACTCCATCGATAATGGAGGCATGATTCAATTCGTCGGATATAAGGGCGCTATCCTCGCCCAAGAGCGGCTCAAACACACCGCCATTAGCGTCGAAACAAGCTGCATAAAGGATTGTATCTTCTGTTTGTAAAAACTTGCTGACCGCTGCTTCCAGATCTTTGTGAATCTGTTGAGTTCCACAGATAAAACGCACGGAGGCCAGACCGTAACCCCAAGAACTCATGATCTCTTGAGAGGATTTGATCACTTCGGGATGGTTGCCCAAGCCTAAGTAGTTGTTAGCACAAAAATTCAAGGCTTTACCGCCACCAGCAACGCCGATTTCGGCTCCCTGAGGAGTTGTGAGGATACGTTCGTTTTTGTAAAGCCCTTGTTCTTTTAGTTCTACAAAAAGGTTTTGCAGATCTGTTTTCATCTTGTTGTAAGCCATTGATTCTCCCTTTATGTATGGAATTATATGTTTATGCGCATATTTTCGAAATCCAGAATTAAGTCAATAGAAATGTGTGTTTCCACCTATGAGATTAGCGTTATAAGACACTCAAGGCATTAACGAAGAATTATCAATGTTTCAAGCAGATATCATCCCTAATATACAGGATAATCTCGGGACTAACCTTCTTTAATAATAGCTTGAAGCAGTGGGTAATCCATGTGGATGATATAGTGTAACAATGTTTTGGTCGCCAATTAGTATCCCAAGAGTAAGGAATCACGCATCCCAGCCAAAATCGAAAAATACCAACTTTACGCTTGACACATATCCGCTTCCCCCTGAATGATGTTCTTTTACTAAGTTATAATCAATTATAGGAGATACACATGGATTACTTTTTAACCGATGACCAACTTGAAATGCAGGAAATTGCTCGCAGAATTGCCAATGAAAAGATGAAACCACTTTCTGAACATTACGACCAAGAAGGCATTTTCCCCTGGGATATCGTTGAAGTGATGCGTCAAAGCGACCTATTTGCTGTCCTGATCCCTGAAGAATATGATGGGATTAGTGGCAAAGTGATGGATCTGGCTGTAGTTACCGAAGAACTTTGTACCGTAGATGCCGGAATTGCACTTGCATTTGGAGCAACGGGCTTGGGAATGTACCCCATCCTAATTGCCGGTTCTGAAGAACAAAAACAAAAATATCTGCCTATTATTGCAGCAGGAGAACAGCTTGCCGCTTTCGCTCTAACCGAAGCCAACGCCGGAAGTGACGCCGGTGCTATCGAAACTACAGCGCGTAAAGAAGGCGACTATTACATCCTCAATGGTACCAAACAGTGGATTACCAACGGAGGGGAAGCCGGGATTTATACCGTTTTTGCTATGACCGATAAGACTAAGGGTGCCAGAGGCTGCTCCTGCTTTATCGTGGAAAAAGACACACCGGGATTCTCATTTGGGAAAAAAGAGAACAAGATGGGCATCCGTTCCAGCGCAACCAGAGAATTGATTTTTGAAGATTGCAAAGTGCCGGCATCTAACCTTTTAGGTCGCGAAGGCACAGGATTTATTACCGCCATGAAAGTATTCGATAAATCTCGCCCGATGGTTGGCTCTCAGGCTGTGGGAATTGCCCGCGGTGCTTTCGAGGCTGCTGCGCGCTATTCCAAGGAGCGTCAACAATTTGGCAAGCCGATCTCCAGTTTTCAGGCAATTCAATTCATGTTGGCAGATATGGCAACTCAGATCGAAGCAGCGCGAGCTTTAGTATTTCAAACTGCCAAGATGGTGGATTCCGGAGCGCGTAACTATGCCAAAGAAAGCGCCATGTGCAAATACTTTGCCAGCGATGTAGCCATGAAGGTTACCACCGATGCCGTACAGATTTTGGGTGGATACGGCTACATGAAAGAATATCCCGTTGAAAAGATGATGCGCGATGCCAAGATTTTGCAGATATATGAAGGAACCAATCAAATTCAACGCTCTATTGTGGCTTCCAACCTACTCAAAGAGTTCTAAATGAAAGATTGGGTAAAGGAACTGCCCGTTTCTATTACCGTATGCGATGTAGACGGCATTATCATTGAGATGAACAACAAAGCAAAAGCCACGTTCGGCGGCAAAGATCGCATTGGCGAAAGCTTATATGACTGTCATCAGCCTCGCAGCATAGAGATGATCAGGAATATGCTGAAAAGCGGAGAACCGCACACCTATACGATAGAAAAAGCCGGCATGAAGAAATTGATTCACCAACAAGCATGGTATAAGGATGGAAACATCGCCGGATTGGTAGAGTTTTCTATAATCCTTCCACCCGAATTGCCCCATTATAAACGTGACTAAGCTACTAATCCACACTTGCTGCGCCCCTTGCTTGATTGCCCCGCTTACTAAGCTCAAGGAACGAGGATATCAGCCGGCTGCTTTTTGGTATAATCCCAATATCCACCCCCTTTATGAATATCAAAAACGGCGCAATACGTTGAGAGAATATGCCGCCAAAGAAGGTTTCGAGCTTATTGAGCAAGACGATTACGGGCTGCTTGATTTTTTACAAAATACTTTAGATAAGATTGATGACCGTTGTGAATATTGCTACAGAATCCGCTTGGAAGCTACGGCAAAAACGGCATCAGAAAAAGGCTTTACAGCTTTTAGCACCACCCTGCTGTATAGCCGCTATCAAAACCATGAGCGCATCATTGCAATATGCGAAGAACTGGCGAACCAATACAATATTCAGTTCTTCTATGAAGATTGGCGTAAACTGTGGCAGGAAGGAATCCGGCTCTCTAAGGAAGCAGGAATGTATCGTCAACAGTATTGTGGCTGCATTTTTAGCGAAGAGGAACGTTACCGTGAGCAAATACGACGAAATAGATCTTAGAAAACTGAAAACTTACTCTATTGCCGAGCGTGTCAGCAAAGTGGAAACAGGGCATTTTGCCCAGATAGGAAAAGTGGATACTAGTCCTTTGCTGGACTGTCTGCCAGGAATATTGAGTGCCAAAGATATTCGGGAACTTGTTCAAGCATGTAAACAAGCTAAAACCAAAGGGAAACCCATTATTATTGGTATGGGCGGACACGTTATCAAATGCGGACTTGCTCCCCTTATCATAGAGCTGATGCAAGCAGGTTATGTGGCAGCGGTGGCGGTAAACGGTTCCGTTGTAATTCACGATTATGAGATTGCCTTTTGGGGAAAGACTTCGGAAGATGTATCCAAATCTCTCGCCGATGGTTCCTTTGGTATGGCTTTTGAAACATCTTATGGAATAAACACTTGCATTACCAATGGCAGCAAAGCCGGGATGGGCTTAGGTGAAGCAGTAGGCGAGGAGATTATGCGCAAAGCTCCCAACCGTGACCTTTCTCTTTTAGGAATGGCGTATAAATACAATATCCCAGTTACTGTACACGTTGCCATAGGTACAGATATCATTCACCAAACCCCTTGTGCAGATGGCAAAGCTATTGGAGATTGTTCTTTGAGGGATTTCCGCATTTTCTGCAATATGGTGGCAAAACTCAATGCTGGAGGTGTTTACTTGAACTTTGGCTCCGCCGTTATCCTTCCCGAAGTGTTTCTTAAGGCTCTTACGGTAGCCAGAAACATAAGCGGAGAAGTAAAAGATTTTTATACCGCTGTATTCGATATGAATCGCCATTACAGGGCTCAAGTGAACGTGGCTCAACGTCCAGTAGAAACGGGTGGTAAGGGATATTACTTCATTGGTCAACATGAGATATTGCTGCCGCTACTGATAAAATCTATCCTATACTCGTAATTCGGAGGATTATTGAAACATACCCTCAAG
>Ga0265295_1003315_pt1 | contig 23678 bp, 31 predicted proteins | sample Munlansysbiofilm_FD_192503 | JGI IMG/M metagenome (GOLD analysis project Ga0265295, IMG submission 192503) | Leachate microbial communities from a municipal landfill in Southern Ontario, Canada - Methane capture system biofilm | ecosystem: Engineered > Solid waste > Landfill > Unclassified ...
TAATTCGAATTGTGGACATGGCTACTCCTGATAGGCGATCTTGGCGCCCGTATTGGTAATAAGGGTGTCACCCGTCGAGGCCGCGAGGCATCCGACGGATACCACCCGCGCCGGCACCGGCACCACAAAACGCTGCCATGATGCCCATTCGTCCCGAACGGCCTCAACTTCTACGCGCATAGCCTCGCCCACACGCTCCTCGCGATCCGACAGCTCCGTGTCCAGGGGGTAGGTCCAGCTCCTGGGCTCGGTTGTCAGGCCGGTCACCGAGCGGATCAGCGCCCCTGTGCCGGCGTCGTAGATATAGAGATTGTTGGTGGTGCCAGTCTCGACCTGGAAATTGCCGGCGGTCTGATCGTCGATAGCCCCGGTTTGCTCAATCCGATTACGGTTATCCCATGTGACGGTGATGCTGGAGTCGTCGGCCAGGGTGGTCGGGAACGATACGCCGTTAATTCGCACGTTGGCCGGCGGATATGGCCTGATGGCTCGGGCGTTGAACGTCTTGGTATTTTCGGAAGCGTCGGCCAGGGACAGCACGCCACGGGTGGTCATCGGGCAGGCCTTGAGCCGGATCGTCAGGCTCTGGAGATAGACGGATCGGCACAGGCCATAATCGTCCACCCCGACAAACCAGACGCGAGCCCCCTCGGCATGCGTGGCCGGCACAGTGTCAAGCACGCCACGGCCAATAGCCAGGGTGGCCGTCCCCAAATCGTCATCCACCGTGCCGGACTTGACCCACAGCCACTCCGAGTCGATCACGGCCAGATAGTCGATATCCGGCGCGATCCGCTGCGGCTCGGTGATGCCCTCGACCAGGAGCGTGGTGGCCGTTTGGCCGATAGCGGCCGACAGCGTTCCGGTTGGGGTAAAGGTCTGGCTCCCCGTATTCACCCAGGCCGACCGCGCAGAAACGTACTCATACAGATCATACGCGAGGCTGGTCCCTGAAGGTCTTCCTATCAAGGAAAGCATGATACCGGACGTCTCATCCCTGGCGGCCAAATCGGCTTCTGATTCAATTTGATTGACCACAAGATGAAACGGAATTTCTTCCAGGTGGCGGTTTTCGGCATCCTGGGGGAGCGATATCGGGCTTGTCCACCCAGTCCCCCCGGGGCTAGAAAATATCGTGAAGTCAAGTCCATAAATGTCTTCAGAACATGTCAGTGTCACCGACCCCTCTGTCAAACTTCCATAATTAACTTTGAGGACGCGCATGGGCATTCGAGCAATGCCGTAATCGGTATATGACCAGGCAAAAACGTCACCCGGCACAAACTGGGAAAGGCTTCGATTCCCGACAATCTCAGCCATGGCAATAGGGTAGGAATGCTGGAGTATATATCGATCAGCGATACGCCTAGCCACATATCCATTTGTGGCGTGTTTCATATCTACGTCAAGATTAATTGGTCTCCCGGCCAGAAGTTGCGCTACAGGATTGGGGGCTGGTATTATACGAGAGGTCTCGCATTCTCCATCCACAGTATTTACTTGGGTCCAAGTCGCAAGCACTTTAGTTGCGAGGTCGCCTGGGTCTTTGCGCGTAAAGCTGTTGACTTTTGTTATTGAAGATTCGTCAATATGAATAAGATCATCCGCATCATAATCACCCCGGAACAGCTTGAGTACCCATTTCCCGGTTCGTGGATGCACGAACCGCGTGCCGTCGATGTAATCACAAATGTCGTCGATAAAATCTTCGGCCGATGTGCCGCCAGTCCAAATCGGCGCCAGGCCTATGCCCTCGTCATAGAGCGTCTGAGCAGCGGACAGAAATGACGTATCGTCGATCAATGCAGTGTCTTTGTGCATCCCCCATTCTGCACCCCCCCCTTGTGACGTCAACACGTCCCATATAATGAGGGCTGGGTTCATGCCTGTCTCGACACCATCGATCTTAGGCAGGCTCAACCCTGGTTGCCATACCGCTGTAGTATCTTCAATAAGGAACGACCAGCTTTTCAGGTAAGGATTTATTCCGGCGATTTTTCCGTTTCGCACGAGTGCGGTGACAATTCCTCGATAGGCCGGCTGGTCTGTCCCAGACCGAGCAGTAAGATAGCTATTGATTTCCTGAGACGCGTTCCCGTCCATCAAGTCGATATCCGCGACGATACCGCCCTCGCTAGACTCGCCACCAAACAGGTCGGGCTTGTTGATATTGATGCGCCCGGCCGAGGCGTCTCCGCTCCAAGCAATCTTATCCCCGACCATGATCGCCTTGAGCTTTGTCATGCCATGGCAGATCATAAACAGGATGTCGGCAAGGTACCAATATCCTACAACGTAGGAAGAACTCCCCTTCCCGCCGCCGCTGCTCATTTGTCTGCCCCTTCCATAGAAGCATATCGTAGTAATGTTGTTTTCATGACAGCTTTAATACGTGCGTGATCAAACCTTTCCAGCAATTTAATATCAATTCCATTTTTCCTAAAGCTATTCCAGTCAAGACCATGTTCCGCACAAAACGATCTCCCCCCATTACAGCAACAACCGGGGGTAGACATATAGTCTTGGAGTGTAACGATCATCCTTTTTTACCGCCAGAATTCTTACGGATTGGGATTGTATTCACGTTCCCAAAGTAACCAACAGTTGCATTTTGCACCCAGCGCCTATGCCATACCTTTATTATATAATCGCCTTCCTTGGCCATATTGACATCTGCCTGTTCGATAGTCCCTGGTTTCGCGTTATTCTGCTTTTTCTTTGGCGTAAGCAAATACATTGCAAATGATGCAATACTTACGACAAGCCAAATAATAAATGTTTCCATTAAGCCACCTTATCCCCTGTGAAAGGATTGTCCTGCGGGATAGTTGGGCCGCCGCCAAAGTTTGCAATGTTGTTGAATTTTGTCTTGCAAGTTGCAATAGTCAAATCACATCCAGCATAAAAAGTTGCGGTAACCCCTTCACTTGAAATATTTGGCAAGGCATAGTGCAAAGTAACGGATGTGCCAGAATGGGCCACGATCATGCGCTTCTCCCCTGTATCCAATGCAACATACCCCCCGGACCACCATCCATCCACTTGGTTAGCCAAGTCGGCATGAGTCAGGACGCGCGACCCGTCGCTGGTTACCTCTCGAAGCCGGACGGCCCATTCCGAAGCGACCAATCCACATTGGGCGCTGTAGAGCACATGCCTACAATATCGGCTCATGCGGACAAGCCCTGTCTGGCGAATTTGGGCACTTAATGATTCACATTGTACGTTTGCCTCATCACCATCAAGAGTCCTGGCCGTAACACTCCCTTGCCAGCAAATCATCGCTTCAGAATCACCCCTATGGATGCGATACACTGTAAGATAGGTAACATTCTCCGGGGGATAGACTATATATCTCGACACAACATCAAGTGTACGTGGCATGATGATATTTAAATCGCTCTTTAAAGTGTCTTGTGACACCTCAAAATTTTCATGCTTTATTGGAGCCGCCGAATATGTCTCTCCGTTATAGACAAAATCTCTTCCGGAAGACGTGTAGCGCCAAACCGTGGAGCCAATCACGAACCTGAATAAAACGATTGGCCTTCCACCAAAAACACTGTTTTCCAGGTCCCAAAATGCCATTACTGTGCGACCTCCTGGATCATGAGCGAAGTCTTGAGCGTCGGCGCCGTGCTCCAAGTCAACTCGGTATCGTCCTGGTCCAGCCGGACAAGATTTAGGAAGCACATGGTGCGAATCTGCGCCGGGGGGATGTCGTCGCCCAACGCATCGCTGATCTCCAACCTTTCCGTTCCTGGATCGCCGCGCGTGATAGATGTGACCTGCCGAAAGTATTGCGTGCCAGAAGTGGTCTCGACGAACAGATGTGTCCGGGTCGGGTGGCCCGAGAGCATAGAAAAAGCACGATCCTCGACTATAATCGTCTGGCTCGTCGCACCAATTGTCTGCGCCGGGACCATGCTGGCGTCGTAGTTTGGATACCAGAACGGCACACGCCGGCCATAGCACCGGGCCACGAACTGCCGGGCCGTGAACGCCGCTGCTCGGTCGATGGCCACGATGTCCACCTGGACCTGTTGGGCCGTGAAATCGGATGGGCTGGAGGAAAAGACCTTGCCCGTTAAATAATCCAATTCGGAGATGACCCGGGTGAACGTCACCGGCTGGGTAGAGGACTGGAGAAAGCGGTTCGGGTAAACGAACACGTCCAGGTCGAGGTACTGTGGCAACGACAGCCCGGTATCAAGGTCTCGATCATCCAGCAAGCGGAACTCTAGCGTATATTTGTCCTCAACCGCCGGCTGACGTTCCTTGGTCGGTGCCGAGGCAAATCTGGCCAGTTGCACCGGGATGGCGTAGACCGGGCCGGCATGCCCGGCCGGCGGGGAAAGAGGTTTGGTGACGGTGATGCTTGAGGTGGTCAGGGATTCAACTGGCAACGTCTGCGTAGCCGTTTCAGACCACCAGATGCACACCGAGTCGCCCACGGCCAGCGTCATGTTGCTCGTGTCCACGGAGACCGTAGTGTCACCTCCAATCGGCGTGGTGGCCAGGCGTTCGGCCTCGTGATAGAGCGGGAGAGACCATGAATTTGCTCGCCACGCCTGGACCTGATTTTCGAGCCGCTGCGCCAACGCTGATGTTTGCGGCCAGATTACGAGCTTGATCGTTCTGCGCGGCTCTTGGCGCACCTGGATGCGTTGCTCCAGGCCAGTCCAGGACGTGAGCACATCCGTCAGGTAGGACAACTTCTCCACCAGCCCATCTTGAGGCCATTGTGCCAGCACTACGGCGCGGGTGCCGATGAAAGAAATGACAACGGTGTCCGTACTAAAAACAAAAGAATGAAAAGCCGCGATGGCTACCGGACCGCCGGAACCTATGACGTAAGTGACAACCTGGCTGGCTAAAGGATCAAGCGGAAAAGGCGTGGCCGGGGTATCGTGCGTGATCCCGTCCATTTCTGATTCAACGTCATTGGAGCAGGTCACGGCGTCCAGAGAGGCATTCCACAATTCAACAGGGGATTCCGACCCATCGATCACGGTCCCCAGATCGATGTCCGCCGAGGGCAACGCGTACACATGCCCAAACGCAAATCCCGGCAACAGCACCCCGGCGTGATTGGTTGGGTGCATTTCGATGGGTGCATTGCTGGTCAATCCACCAGACAACGTCCCGTCTAAGACAAAGCAAGCATTGCTCGCCAACGGCCAGACATTGGGGCCGGGCATGGACGGCGTATAGCTGACCTCGTCAAAGTCGGTCAGGATCGCTGAAGGCAGCGTGCCGGCATAGGTGCTCATCAGGAGCCCTCGTACTCAACAGCCAATAGTGGATTTATGTAGCACCCTTGGCTGTATGTTACTGGTGTCCCCATCGGCAACAAAATGTATTGTGTCCCACCATAAGTTACGATTTGCCATTGCAGAGACAACGGGCCAGCCGTAATTTTCATATGCGGGAATTCGCCAAGAAGCGAATATCGAAGAGGGCTAGAACTGCGTATTATAGCTGGTTGGATAGAAAGCAATACAATCGGTGACATAAAAGAAGACGGCATCGCTTGCAATAATGAATCGCCAAGTGTGTTTGACAGCCACTCATATCTCCTGACGTCTGATGTCCCATGTGAAGCCGCGTGGCCCATAAATGGGATAAAAAGACTATCAGCAGAATCAACAGAATAGGTATGCGGCCCCCTTGTTGGCCAAGGGTTCCCACTGCCAACAATCCCAGATGTCGTAATTTTCAAAGCCCCATCATAGTATCCAGAAGAAGATCCATCCGTTGAGAACTCAGGTCCAAGAAATGATTTGCCATTAACTGTGTATGTCAAATCGCTAGCGTTTTCACCCCAACTGGATAAAAAAACGTCCCCTCCGTCCCACGCTCCATACTTTGAAGATATCTCTCCAAAGTATATTTGGCTAAACATCGTCGATGAGTGCTTTATATGAACCAGAAATGTAAACGGGCTATCCCAGAGAAACATCCGATAGGATATAGCCCCATTACACCAACAATAAGCTGGGGCTTCCGTATCTAAAGACAAAATGCGAGCTACACCGGGTTGATCCGCCCATCCTTTAGACGGATCGTAAGCCGTGCCCATATTAAACCCGATACCCCAACGTCGGGAAGTATAGTTGGGAATAATGGCCGCAGAGTACGTGCTACGAAAATTAAGGCACCGACCTGATTTGGACACATGCAATCGCTTGGCATTGGAAGATCCTTCAGTCCAAGTAGGCTGGTACGTTGATGTATCGGTCACGTATGATTCAATTGTCCAACCTTCATCTTCAAAAAATAACTTTATTTTACCTAGCAAATCAAACTGATCGGTCGCGGTCCCTTCAGAATATGCCATAATACACCTACGCTAACTTTATAGCAGCATAGGACCGGCCAGTTGTCCTATATGCCGACTGTATTACAAGATAATCCACACTATCAATAGTCACAATATCTTCTGCAATATTTTCCCATTTTGGGATTGCATAAACACCGGCCAGTTCTCCATAAATTCCCCGTGTTGTGCATTGATATCCAGAATGTACCCGGCACGGGAAGAGTGGATAGCTCCCATCAATATTTTCACGGATACCCAAAAACCAAAGCTTATTCACAGAACTATAAGCTGTCTCTTCAACAAATGGAGACCCGCAATAGGGATGTATATTAAGAGATGTTTTGCTCGTACCTTCACCATTAGCTTGCCGGTTTACAACAGGCTGCCATGTGCCACCGCAAAGCATATAACACGGGTAAGCATGATCAACATTCGCCTGTGGGTTCCAGAAAGAAAAATGGTCATATTCTTGTGCTGTATATGATCTACGATAGGTAGTGCAACTCCCCCCGATAAACAATTGGTATGGGAGTTGCGATTCTGGAGCATATGGTAAGATCAATCCTAAATAGGCACATTCGTAGCTGGTGCCGCATTTGGCAATGACGATCACCCGCCGACTATCAACCACGAACCAGTATTGGATTGTGCCGTTGGTCAAGAGTAAAGTTGGTATATTTGTTGTATATGATTCTGTCAGCGCCCCAGGCTGACTCGAAAAATCCAACAGTGACGAGTATCCAGTGTAGCCACGCAATTTCCAATTGTAGTATTGCTTATCAGCGTCTGTATGGGTTTGTATCCCTATATAAATCTCATCCGCTCCTATTAGCCCCGGCCCCATGGCGATGTATTCGTAGACATCGCCCGTGGTATAGCGTTTGGTGGTCCACCCCTGGGCTTCCAAGAATGTCTTCAGCGCATCCAGAAGGGCAATGTGCCCTGTACAAGTTCCTGTTGTGTAGGCCATTACATCACCTCTCGTTGCGCCGCATGACGTTCACAATTATCTTTTCGCCGGCTGCGCTTTTCATGTAGTCACCGAGCACAGCGCCATCCAACACATTGATGACCTTGACCGGGACATTGGCGGTGACGTTGGTGGGCTTGGATTTCTGGCTTTCATACTGTCCACCTGCCGCTTGGACTCCAAGGTCGCCGTTGCTTAGTCGCACCAAGGGCACAATGCCTTCAGGTTTTTTCCCTTCGCCAGCCACCCCGAGCCCCCCCGATGCAAACGCGTGGTATCCGCTATCCGCCGTCGTGAACAAGGTCGGGGATGTGAGAATGGAGTTCGTGGGCAGCGTCGTGCCAGCGAACGTGCCTCCGTGGGCAAAGCCGAAGAGGCCAAGCAAGCCGCCGCTCGCGCTGCTGAGGCCGGAAGTGAGGCTGGATGCCGTACTGCCAAGCATTTGCCCAATCAGGTCGTTGAACCATCGTTCAAGAATGTTCATGGCGAATTTTGAGAACATATCGCCAAGCGATCCGAGAAGAGTGGACCAGATGTCTTGCATGTCCATCGATCCGGTGGCCAATCCTTTGAGCACCGACCCGAAGGCTGTCGAGAATGAATCAAATATTCCATCGGTCAACTCTTTTATGTCGTTAGCGAGTGCGACATAGTCGTCACGCGCCCGTGTCATCTCAGACTTATACCCACCATAATTGATGGACATTGTTGACCAGAAAGAATCAACAGGCGAACCGTATTTTTGTTTGTTTTGAAGAGCGTCTAGAAGAGCTTCTTCTTTTCTCACTTGCTCAAACGCGGCGAGTTCGGCATTGGCTGTCTTTTGGGCGTAGGCAATGATCTCGTCAAAGCCAGCCAGCCGAACCTTTACCATCTCAGAAGAAATTTCTTTAAAAGACTGAAGTTCATCTTGATAGAGTTGCGTGCGGACAGTTTTCGCCTGCTGAGATTTGCTATTGAGATTATTGTACGCGCCGACATACTCTTCAAATGACCCCGCCGTTTCCAACGTAATTTGAGCAGACTTGTTTTGGGCAAGCAGGTGTAGGACCTCAAGCATCTTGTCCAAATCAGGACCGGCCGGGAACTTTTTGCGAAGGTCAAACTCCTGGGCCTTCTCCCACAAGGACACCTCAAGCTGCCGGCCTTGCCCGAGCATGGACAGGTCCCCGACAGCCTGGCCATATTCTTTCCAGAGGTTGGCCTTGTTGATGAGGGATTGCTCCTCATAGTGGTCAAGCTCTTTCAGTTGCACCGCTCGGCTTTGAGCAAGTTGCGCATCAATAGCTGCCCGCTCTTCGGCAGAAGCGTTTATATACGCGTCTCGCTTGTGGACATCCTCAATTTCTTGTTGTATTAAAGAGCGCTTATACTGGTATTCTCCCATGGAAATGGAATTTATCTTGTTTGTGGACTCTTTTTTTAAAGATACGATATCACTAGAATCCTTGGCGTAGTCAGCAAGTGATCGTTGCGTTTTACTCCGCTTATCCATGAACGGATCGACAACATAAGCAGCGGCGTTCCCCAGGCCCTTGAGATATGTTGAGGCATCGCGCATCCTTGCCCCGTTCCCGCTACTCGACATATCGATAATCTTTGTTATCCCATCCGTCAGGTCCTTATAGACCATGACAATATGGTCCATCCCAAGGTAATGATTTTTATCGAATTTAGGATGCGGCCCAGTGTCAAAGCCAATCAGCATTCCAGTTTGCAACGCATCAAGATTGATGCTCTTGGAAACACCCTTGAGCATTGTTCCAGTTGCGTTCTGGACTTGCTTTATGATTGTCCCGGAGTCACCGGAAACAGCCTTGAGAATGGCGTTGTCTGTGCCAGTGGCACGAAGTTCTTGACCGATCCCCTGGTTTATAGCCTGGAACGTGGCTGTCACAAAACCGGAACAGTCAACGCTCTTATTTGATATGTTTTTTGCTCCAAGCTCATATTTTATGCCATCAGCGACAGCCTTTGAGTAAAAATCATAAATCTGCTTCCCAACCTCATTGACAAGCATCTGGTTCCGCTCGTCCTTCGGCATGGCGGAATACAGTTCTGTCTTTGATGCTTGTTCTTTTTTTGCCTCATCGACCTTGTTTGAATAGACGCTCTTCGCGTAAGATGTGTCAGCAAGTTTGTCAGTGATAGTCTTTATTATACCAGCGTCATACGCAAGGGCGGCCCTGGCCTTGTCAAGCTGCTCAGTGAAAAACTTTACGGCCTCGCCAGCGCCTTCGGCTTTTGCCTTGTCAAGGTTGTCTGAGAAAAAACTAACAGCGTTATTATTATTGATTTTTGATTTTTCTTCTTCTATGAGGTCGCGCCAAAGGGTAGAGTCAAGCGAATTAACATTCCCAAGGCTTCCTTCAGACTTCCGCACTTTATCGAGCGCAGTGCCTTCAAGAAGCTTGTTGAGAGCAGTGATTGCTTCTGTCAGCTCTTGCGTGTTTATGCCGATCTTGACGTCTTGATTATTTAATTTGTCAAGCTTTGAACGGATATCGTCGATCTGGTCGGACGTTTCTTTCAGGGCTCTGTTGGTCGCGTCAGTCTTGACAGGCGTGTTGTTCAACTTGTCATAACGAGCCTTGAGTTCTTCAATCCTTCCCTGGAGTCGATAAAAATAGTCGGTCGTTGTTTCTGTCGCTCGTTGCTTTGACGATTCACTTGAAACATATGTGGCGGCTGAACTTGAACTATAATCGGAAATTTGTTTCGCCCCAGAAGCATGAGTAGAAACAAGGCCGTTCTGAGCTTCTTTTGTTTTAAATATTTGCGCTCTTACTTTTTCAAATTCATCAATTGAGCTGTTTACATCTTGATACACTCCACCAATAACAGCGCCAGCCAATGTCCCCGCTGCGTTTTTTGTAAATAAAAACCCAGTTGCGCCACCGACAAGTGCCCCACGTAATCTTGGGTCTATTGAATTCCATGAATTCGAAATTTCAGCGAACCTATTGGGGATACTGGAGAGGGCGTCTCCAAGAGACCTGATTCCGTTTGCGAAGTTGTCAAAATCCGTTTCGTCAAGGCTCAACGCCCATTCTCGGAACTTGACAACCACATCCGCTACGGCAGACGCAATGTGCTCAAGGCCCGCCTGAATGCGCGGGTCCTGCACCTTGGCCCCCAGGTCCTTCATGGTGTAGGTCAATTCATCGACAATTGTGGAAGTCGCAGGGAGCAGCGGAGTACCAAGCATACGCTTGAACTCTTCAAAATATCGAGGAAGGCTGGAAAGCTTTTTCCCGGCAGTGGTCAACGCCGCTTCATAGACGCCGGCATTGCGGGCAGCGACTTCCTCGACGGCCCGGGTTCTGGCAAGCGTCTTTTCGTATTGCGTGAGGGAATCTGAATTTTTATTGCGCTCCAGAGCAAGCCGCTTGTAGCTGGCCTCGAAATCGACATTGATGCCAATGCCGCGCAAAATCTCGGTGTCCCCCTTCTGGATACCAGCCACCATACGGCCGAAGGCTTCGCTGGAGTTGATGCCACCAATCACAGCGGCATCCTGCGCCGCACGGGCAAGCTTTGAAGCCTCGGCCAAGTCAATCTGGGCCTGAATCATGGCGATGATCGAGTTACGCGATTCCTGGGCCGTAATGCCGCCCTTGCGCATCGCCATCTCGACATCATACATGCGTTGCATGGAGATACCGGCGGTCCGCCCCATCTGCTCCATGACAACGCCAAGCGTCTGATATCGCGCAGCCAGCAAGGCAGCATCCTGGACGTAGGACGCGACCTTGTAGGTGGCGAAGGCGGCCATAAGATATTTCGCGGCCTTGGTGAGGCCGTCCATGGACGTCTCCGCGTCCTTCCCGGCCTTGGTCAGCTTATCGAGGTCTTGGGCCGCAACCTTGGCTTCAAGGGTGCTGATCCTGATATTGAGTTCGGCAAGATCGGCCATGGATCAACTCCCTTTCTCCGCAAGTTTTGCGACGGCGGACAAATACGCCACGTCCATTTGCCGCAACATCTCAACTTCCCATGCCCGGGGGGCCGTTCGCAGGAGCCTTCCCCAGGCCTCGATCTCGCCGTATGCCAGGGGGGCCGGTCCGAAGCCTCCGCCGCGCCCCTGGTGCAAGTCCCAAAACCAAAGCCAAACATGTTTTCCTTCGGGCGGTATCTCCGGCGGTTCAATGGGCCTCCCCGCCTGCATCAGGTTTTGCCGGAGTGTTGTGCCGCCCTTGCGGGGGGTGTCCATTTCGACCCGATACGACACCCCCTCGCATAGGGCTTGGCCTAGCCAAGCAAAAAATTCGAACGGTCCTCCGCAAAGGCGGAAACCTGTTCGAAAATCCACGGCTGGGCCATAAGCTCCAAGGCCACGGCCTGTGTCACGTCAAGCTCATCCCCGCCCATAAACACCTTCCCGCCGGTCACAGTCCCGGCCAGGAGTTCGCGGCCTTCCTGCTCGGCCTCGGCCGCCGACAAGGGCGACGGCCGGGCCTTCTGGCGCCGGGAGTGCTTGTCCAGGATGAGGCGCAAATTGTCGCGGTAGGCCTCGCTGTCACGGCCAATGACCAAAAGGTACATGGTGTTTTCGTCCTGGGGGCCGTAGGTAAGCGGCTTGCCGGTGACAGGATGGCGCAAGTCCAGCCGCGTGGCCGCACTGGCGGCCGACACAAGATCAAGATTCTTCAGATCCATCGATTACACTCCAGGGATACGGGTGATTTGGAAGTTGGTGCCGGTAGTGGCGTCGTAGAGGGCCTGGAAGGGCATTTCGAGGGTTATGCCCTTTTCATCCTTCACGGGGTTACTGCCGCCGGAATACTTCAGACGCGGGATTAGGAACGTGTAACTTTTGGACGTGCCGTTCCCGAGGGTGAATTGCAGGGAGCTTTCTGTCTCGTTGATGAACTTGTTGAGCAGGGTCAGGTTCTCGAAGTAGACCGAGAGCGTCCCGGTGAGATTGGAGCGGCCTGGGGTGACCCCGGCGGCCTGGTTGTTGAAGAGCGCATAGATGGCGTCCAGGTTGTTTTCCAGGGTCAGCTCAAGGCCGGTAGCGACCGCGAGGGTCGAACCACCCTCGGACAATTCCCCCGTAAAGCTGTCGAAGGGGAGATTCGTCTGGCTGGCGGTCGGCGAGGCATCCAAGGGGGAACTGGAATAGGAGCCCCCCTTGCCAATCAAGCCGAAGGTCCCGCTGACAACTTCATTCGGTTTGACCGAGAACTTCAGCATTTTAACCATGCCGCCGGTGAATACCCCATACTGGCCGATATCGGCGAACGCGCGCTCGAAGACAAAGCTCTTGGCCGTCGTCCCGGCCTTAAGCACGTTGGTTGTCCAAGTTCCGAATAAGGTACCTTCAAGGATCGGGTCATATTCGCCGTAGGAAAACTCAAACTCGACGTCGCCGTCGATTTTCTGCGGGCCGTGCCGGGAGTCCGAAATCTGCCGGTCATCGCGCAGTTCGGAGCTTTGGGTTGTCTCCTTCGACAAACCCAGTGAACATGTTGGCTTATGGCGCAACTTAACCATTTCGGGCGTGTCGGGGATTACCCCCCACGTAGTCTCGACCGCATATCGCAGCCCGTGAAACCCGCCTGTCGCGAATGTCATGATATTTCTCCTTCTTTTCCGGCTAGGCCGGGTCCATGTAGGCTCGGAACGTTATGCTCACCGGTCGCTTGTACCGCGTAGCTTCTTCCATCTCCGGTCCCATCGCAGCGGTTTCGATGACCACTTTGGCATCCGTCATGGTTCCAGAAGTAAGCGTCATGCCACGCCGAAAATGTGCCCGCAGCGCGTCACCCAGGCCGAAGACAGCCCCGCGCCCCTTCCCCGGGAGCCCCAGGACGTCCACCTGATAAACACCTCGCTGGAGGTCTTGCGCTTCTGAACCAAGCCCGTCTGCCCGTGTTGTCGCCGGCAGGAAGTGCGGCCGGAGGTAGGCGGCATCGGGCGGCGTGAAAGATCGGTTCTCCCAAGCGACAGAGAGGGATTGCGCGGTCGCGAATGTGGAGAGGTGGCCATCGAGCAAGCCTGCAACCGTGGACCAACTCATTTTGATCCCCCGGCAACAGTACTGAAGTGGGCGATCAACTCTTCGACGCTGATACGGTAGACACCGGTCGGCGCCTGCTTTGAGTGCCCGTATTCAAGGGGGATGGCGTATTCAACGTTGTTGTAAATGAAAATCGTGTCCCCAAGCTTGTAGGACCCAAGCTTTTCGCTCCCGCGATTCACCGTAATTTTCCCATCACCACGGGCCTCAAATTCCAGGATCGCACCACCAGAAATGCTATTGATGTCGATTTGGTTGTTTGCGCGGAAGCGGCCGGTATCGACGGGGGAGCGAGCCACAATCCGCGACAAAAGGTCGAGTGCGACCTTGCTCACGACCAAGCGCATCTTCTCCTTGGTCTTTGCGCCAAAGCGTTCAAGGTCGAGTGTGAAACTACCCACGGCGAACCTGCAACTTATAGAGAACTGGAATGCCGGCTGGTTCAATGGCAATAACAGCCACAACCTGCCATTCCACCGAGTTAACAACGAGGATATTCCCAGGCTTTGGGCGCACAGCTACAGTCGCGCCTATTAATGCAACTTTGTCATTTGTCAAAATGCGAGAGTTGGCAAAGAAAGCTTCCTGTTGTGAGACGAATGGGTTTGTCAAAATACCAACGCAGGCATAATCCGTGACCGTTTCTCCAGTCTCCGTTCCGGCCACAGGATCAAACGTCCCGGGGGTGGTGGCGCGTAGGGTCATTGAGGTGCCGGCCTTCTTAAGCATGACGGCGGCTTTCTTGGCTGTGGCGGCGTAGTTCATGCTTACCCTTTCGCCATCCAGAAGATAAGGACCACTAACGCTACAGATATCACCGCCGAAGAGGCAATCGAGACAAGAAGAAAGGCAAGCAATGTCGGAAAGGATGTCCCGAATTCTACCCCGGGTGATGTAACGCCAGAGGTAGTTACGATTATTCCGAGACGCTTCCTCTTTCCCGTGAGAGACAGAGGGAGGATCGCTTCTTTCTCGTCGTTCATTGCCGCTTACCCCCTCACCATTTCCAGCCCGCCTGCCGGGAGCAGAAACGGCCGCAACAACGCCTTGACAATTTGAAATATTGTTCCGGCTGGCGCACCGGCAGAATATTGTGTCGTGAGAACGTCAACCCTCTCCATCACAATGGCGCCGCCGCGCTCAAGGTCTGGGAGCATGTCCGTCCCAACAAGATATCGAAGCGCGATCTCGCATTGTGCTTGTAGAATAGCTGGGGGGATTTCGTTGGAAGGCCAATAGTAGCCCTCGTTGATGTCGTAGCTTTCAGGGACACCAACGTCATCGATGGGGACATTGTATCTTGGCCAACACATGGCCTGGCGGTAAGTGATGCGGTAGCCCCGCCAATTGAGACAATTGAGATATTGCCCGGAACGAATAAGCGCGGCTTCTTTCGTGGCGTCCGTCCCAGCCCAATCCGTCATGCCTCGGTCAGAAAAATACGTGTCAGCATCGGTCACGTTGATGAACGTGTTCGCGCCTGTGACGCGCGCCCCCGTTTCGACGACAAGCGCCATGGGCTACGCCTTGTCCCCGGGGCGGAGGATGAAGTCTGCGGCCTGAATAACGGCCAGGATGGCGTCCCTGGTGGTGGCGTCAGCCCCAAGGGTGATCCCATGTTCCTTCGCAAAGGCCCGAAGCTGGATTACAGTCATCCCCTCAAGGGAAACGATCTCGGGCTCAGGCTGCACGTTCGTCCATCCGCCTCGGGCGAGCAGTTCCCGAGCATCCACGTCATGAACTTTCAGCGGAGCGCCCGATTCGACATTGTAAACGATGGCCATTTGTTCCCCTCGGAAGGGGCGAGTTTCCCCGCCCCGACATTTTACGACAGCGTGACGCCGGCTTCGGCCACCACAACCCACTTCTCCGCCGTACTCACAAGCACGAGCGTTTCTCCGGCCGCATTGAACGTGGCGGTCGAAGCGGCGGAACCGCCGATAACGTTGGTTAACGCCAGGGTGACCGCGTTCGTGGACGTGGTGCTGGTCATGGTGATGACCAACAGTTGCCCAGCCCGCGCCGGGGCAGCCAATGTGATTGCATAGGTGCTCGTGGCAGGGCCGACGATGGAGACATGGTTAGCGTTGACGTCGACCGCTCCGGCGGCGGTAATAGCCGACTGGATGGCCCCGGAAAGCGCCGCGCCGAACACCGTCCCGCCGGTAATGGCCACGGCGTCCGGTTCCTGCAACGCCATGGCGCCCATCGTTACGCCCTTGATTTGTTTGACGCCTGACGCCGGCAGCGTATGGGCTTCGACGATGCCCGGGTTGATGGCGGACATGACGATCTACTCCATGGGCACGGCATAAGCCGTGTAGTTGATGCCCGTGGCCACGTCGCCGGCGACAGCGGTGTACACACGCAAATAGCGGTAGTAGGTGCCGTCGTTTTCGTTGTCGAAGTAGAGCTTGAAACGGCCGGTCGAATCGTCCTTATTGCAGTCGGACCGCTTCACTTCGGCTGCGGACAGGTTCAGGGCCGCCAACTCGACAATGGCCGTGTCGGTGGCGAAAGCGGCCACGGTCGAGCCCTGGACAATGATGTCGTAACTCTCCGTGTTGGAGGCGATTTCCAAAGCGGTCACGTCGATGATCATGCAGCCGCGGAAAAGCCCCTCGCCCACATCGATCACCTTGGCGGCGGAATCGACGGTGGCAGCGGCGGAAGCGGCCACAAGGCCCGCGTCCTTGAACTCAAGGTTGGCGTCGAAAGTGCCCTGGGGGCGCTTTTTGGCTCCGGTAATGCTCATGATGTTTCTCCCTTTGCGTCAGGCTTAGGCAGTGACAGCCGCGTCCTTGACCCCACCCAGGCGGGCTGCGGCGCGGCCATGGTAGCAAGCGATGCCAGCGAGCCATTCAACGCGGGTGCGCATGGCCGGCTTTTCCTGCAATTCGCCCAAGTCGCGAACATCCATCACGCCGTTTTGGATTCCACCAAGCATGCCGTCGCCAAAACTGACGCAGTAAATGCTTGACGCGGTGGCCGTGGAGCCGGTGTAGCCAACTTCGGTGAAGGGAAGAATGTCGTCCCCGGCGTTGTCGTAGTCCGCGATCAAGATTGGCAAATCGGCGTACATGGCGATCTTGCGGCCGAAAGCGCCCAACTCGTAGGTCAGGAACCCGCCGATGGACGTGGACCGGGACGCAGCGGACAGGCGCCGACGCATGGTCTTGTTCATGATGAGATGCGTGGGGCTGTCCACGCGGTCGATCAGTTCATCGAGCTTGGCCAAGGACAGCGCGTCTCCGCCGTCCGTGGTCCCGGCGTAGAGGAGTTGGTTCCCGACCAATCGGACCTGCAATCCGTCAAAGCCGCGCGGGTCAGAGATGCTGTCACCCTTCAGGAATTGCTTGGCCCAAGCCAGGGCCAGGGACTTGACTTTCATGCCTTCCTGGGTGGACCGCTGGGCCATGCCCATGGTGCGCAAGATGAACATGTCAACGTCCAAATCCCCGCCCGCGATGACCAAGGGTTCCGTCTGCGGGTTGAGCACGCCGGTAGACTCGGTGTAAGCCTCGTTCACGCCCCGGAAGCCGACGCCGGGCAGGGTGTCCTCGCGGTTGTAGCGCAACGCGTTGCCGGTGATGTCCTGGAACGGCAGCGCCGCCATGATGTCCGACGCGGCCGCGTACATTTCAATGACAGCCGACTGGACAGGATTGTCGGACCGCTTGGCGGCCTCAACGAGAGTCAGGGCCATGGTAGCTCCTTGTTAAACGCCCCGCGCCTGGTTCAATCGCTCGACAGGCGACAGGTCGTGCCAATTTTTATCCGTGGCTCCGGCACGCCCCCCGGTGGCCCCGCCCCCGGACTGGTACTTTGTATCCACGAGGTTCTTGTTCTCGGGCAGTCCCAAAAACGCCTTGACCGCCTCGGCAGCGGGGAGGCTTTTTTCGACACGCTTGTCACCGTCCAAGACGGAGACCGTGGTTTTGGGGACGTACTGCCCGGTAGGTTTGCCGTCGTCGCCGATGATGGGTTCAAGCACCGTGCGCCCCGCCAGCAGCCCATGGATTTGCGCGGCGGAAAACGCCCCGGCTTCCTGAGCAGCCCGGGTGAGCACGGCTTCAATCGTCGACGTGGTGTAAAGCTGTTGGTAGTGGTCAGCCTGGGCCTTGATCTTGGCTGTTTCTGCAGACGATTCTTCCCGAGCCTGCTTGATTTTTTTGGCGGCAAGTTCGTCGCTGGAAAGCACCTGCTTTTCCAGGTTTTCGACCATCCCCTGGAGGTCGGCACGCTGGGCGTCCGTCAGCTTGTGGTTTTCCAGCAATTCATTGTACTGACCGAGCAGCTTCTTTTTTTCGCCAAGCAGCTCTTCATTCTTGGACTTCAGCCCTTTCACTTCCGACTCGGGCACAAGCCCGCCGTTTACGTCGAGCACATACGCTCCGTCCTTTTGGACGTAAGCCGAGCGCAGCGCCTCGGGCACCGCGTCCAGCGACTGCAATTTAAATTCAAGGCCCATGGCTCCCCCTGGGAGTAACGCCGGCCCCAGGCCGGGCGGTTTGAGTTGTAGAAAAAACAAAAAAGGCCGCAAAACCTGGAACGATTCACGGCCTATAATACAGGGGGAGCGAGCTTTATTTTAGACGGTTGTTGCTACTGGTAGCAAAGAGTCTGTTTGATGCCGCCATTGCTTTGCTTGTAAGCGGTCTTCCCACGCCCCCAGCCCCGGCCCCGTCCGGGGCTTTTTTTTGCGCCCAAGTCTTGCCGGGCCGACATGAAAACTGGTATCGGGGCGGGAAACGTCGGGAGGGCGAGATGAAAAAATTTATTTTGGGCTTTGCCCTGGTATTGTGCCTTGCAGGTGCCGGGAATTCTCAACAGCAAGACTATGAAAAAATGAAGGGTATGGCAGTTAAATATCTTGAAGAGTCTCTTATAGACTACGATTCCGCAAAAATAAAATTTGGGCCTATTGAGACACACCAAGCTATCGCTCATGGGCATCCATATCTTTGTATTAAAATTAATGCAAAGAACAGGCTTGGTGGGTATACTGGATATCAGATGTCCATAATTGTATTTAATAATGGCGCTATTGATAAAATGCAAACCACAGTAATGAACGAGCAAGCCTTTAGAATAGCGCGGGCACAAATGGGCGTTTGTAATAGCGGGACGTTCGAATAAAAAGGCAAAATATGTTTGGGCTTGATCTCCCCGTACTTTTTGTTCTCATTGTTGCCCTAGCTGTAATATTTTTTGTCCCCATATGGTCCGCCAGGGTTGCGTCAAGCAAAGGCCGTAGCCCCTTTTTGTGGTTTTTTATCGGTCTCTTCTTTAACCTTTTTGGCGTGCTGGCGGCCTATCTCTCGCCTGTCAATGCTGACGGGGTGAGATATGTAAAATGCGAATATTGCGGCGAACCAATTCGCGCGGAGGCGACGGTTTGTAGATATTGCGGGAAAGAAGTTTAAAATATAACGGATCAAAGGAAGTGTCATCCTGTGAACATGACTTCTTTTTTATTGATAGTTGCAGCTTTCATAATTATTCCTATTTTTTTGAAAAAAATAAAAGAAAAAGAGCGTCAACAAAAAATTCGCGGATTGCTAGATAAGCAAGCTAGAGATGCAGAATCGTTTGAAATAGATTCTGTAATGCGTGTTGTCGATGAAAGTATTGAGATAGTTGGCACGTCTAAAAACTATGACACTGTAAAATCTAGACTCTCCATAGCGATAGACAAACTACAATATCTCATTGCCCGATATCCTCATCGCATCGATATTAAGACTGCTCTTGAAAAATGTCTCGCCCACAGAATCCCAGTGCATACCAACGCGCTCTGTACAGCCGTTGACGCACTTATGGCGAAGGCAAAACTTGCCAAGACGATACCGGGCAAAACAAACGCCGCGAACAAGGCGTTGCTCCTCTTAAAAGATGGGCTGGCCGATGAATTTGTTGACAATGATGCTATAAAAAAGACCGCATCCGCTATTCAGCTTTACCTGAATAAGGAAGAGCTAAAAGAAACTGAAACCAGAGCTGAGCGGTTTGAGTTTAAAGGGAACTTCAAAAAAGCCCTCGACACCTATCAAGATGCACTATTTTTTCTTCGAAGGGACAATTACGACGACTCCAGTCAACAAAAAAGACATTCAGCGCGTTGAGAGAAAAATTGCAGAAATGGAGGAGAACTTGTCCCGACCGCCCATCAAGACCAAGACGTAACAGTCGTATCACCTAAAAATAACCTTCGAATTGCCTCCCCCTCAGGCAAGGTATTCCCCTTTCTAAATCTCAGGGATGATGGCGCCCTTTTCGCTTGAGGGGAATTTATGTGCAGGCTAGTTGACTTTTGCCACTCGTCTGGCGCATGAGGTGCCTATGACGCTCCTTTTTGACGACTCGAAAAAGTTGGAAAAGGCCCTGGGCGAGGAGGCGGCCGGTGTCCTTATCGGCATCCTCGAAAAGCAGGATGAGGCGGCCAAGCGCGAGCTTGCCACCAAGCAAGACCTGCGAGAGATGGAGCTCCGGCTCAAGCAAGACCTCACCGTCCGAATGGGGGCGCTTCTCGCCGCCGCCGTGGGAGTCATCGCCGCGCTCAAACTGTTCTCGTAACTGACACACGCACGCCATTCCAAGCCCCTCGGGAAACCGGGGGCTTTTTTGTTGACAAGCTCAAATTTCGGCGCGGGCCGGGTTGACAAGTAATCACCAAATCAATACAACTGTACGCATGGACAAGGACAAAACCAGTATAACCATCCGGCTGACTAAGGAGTTCCACAAGCGGATAAAGCTGCTTGCGGTCGAGAGAGATACGACCGTCAAGGGCTTGTTCGTCGGATGCCTGGAATGTCTCTTGAAGGAGGAAGAGGCCAAAAAACAAGGGAAATGAAACGGCCCGGCCCGGTGCTGAGAACACCGAACCGAGCCTAACCTGTAATCGCACACGCGAGGTGCAATTATGGCTAGCGCCATCATAAACGAACCCGTCGCCACGGGCAATACCGCCCTGTCCGTCAATCCCGACGCCCCGACCGGCCCCGTGCTCAAAATGGTAGGCGGCATCCCTATGGTATCGTCCCGAGAAGTGGCCGATCACTTCGGGAAACGTCACGCCGATCTGATTCGTTCTATCCAGGCCGTCACCCGCAACGCTCCGGGATCATTTAACGAGCGCAATTTTGCGTTGGTTGAATACGTCGATCCAAAAGGCGAAAAGCGTCCCGCCTACAACCTTACCCGTGACGGCTTCGTGATCGTCGCCATGGGCTTCACCGGCAAAAAGGCCATTGAGTGGAAGATTCGGTACGTCATGGCCTTCAACGCCATGGAAGCCGAACTGATGGGGCGGCAATCGCCCACCGGCCCGACGATTCCCTCCGCCGACCTGACCAAGCTGACCACCGTGGACGACCGTCGCCCACTCAAGGCCCTGGTTGACGCCTGGGTAGCCGCCGCCAAAACCAACGGGAAGTTTCTGACTCACTCCGAGGCTTTCCGCATCGCCCGTTCGCCGGTAGGTGGCCGCAAGACGAAGGAGTTGACCCTGGCCGACATCCCCGTGGCCATGGCCTGGGTACAAGAGCAGCTTGACCGGGAGTTGAAGGCAACACCGGCCCTGGAAGGATCTGAACCCAAGTCCCTCCCGCCTGCCCGCCGCCGCAACAACCTGGACGACTACAAGAACATGTACCGAGAGCTTCCCGACTCGCCACAACCCTGGTTGCGCCTGATCACCGAGACGTTCAACGCGACGGAAGCCTTTGGCAATAAGCTGGATGTAATCAAGGCCGAGGCGACCAAGCCTTTTCGGTCCGGCCGGACATCCGACGTGTCCAGCTACTTCGACGCGTCCATGTCGCCCATGTTCGATCTGTTCGCCGTTGCCGACGAGCAGCTTCGGCTGACCTACCGCTGCGTTTACAACGCCCTGGAAGGTTGCCGAAACACCTGGCTGTTGCTTAATAAGGGGTAGGCCATGAGCGATCCCAAGCGCATTGACGCGGACGTGGCCCTGGTCCTGGCAATTCTTGAGCTTAACAAGTCGCTCGTCCGTGAACGAGCTGGTAAACGACAAGGGCCGGCGCCCGATTTGGTGAAGGCGTAAAAATCAGGGGCCGCCCTTTCGAGCGGCCCCTGTTACGTTGCCTCCAACTTCTCCAACCAAGCATGCTTCCCGTCCTCAGAAAAAGGGCACGGGTCTTCCCACACATAGTACAGGTCGTCCCCGCATTGTTCGCAAAAGGCCACGCCCGAGGCGCCGGGGATGTGGGCCGCATAGCTTCGCGCTGGAACGGCGACTAGCTGCCCGCCCTTGATATCGACATCGAAGGGTGTCAGCATATTTCCAACGCCATACCTTTGGCCGTTAACCATCCGCCATCGATCACTGTTCCGTATTCATACCATTCTTGCCCCAACCACTTGCCTAGCAGGAAAATGCACCTCTTTTCGCAAACGCCATAGCGTATGTTCATCTCCAAAATGACTGGTCTAACCAAAGCCGTTCCGCGATTCGCGTCAAGGCGTTGCGCATCCTGAAGCATCTTCAAAAAAATACGAGCATCAGCTTTTGTTGGCCCCTGATTCTGCATCAATTCTTCCCTTTGCCCCCCATAGCATAAAAACCACAGGGCGGCCCTTACCATTTAACCCCCGCAAACCTCCCGCCACACCGGGTCCACCTGGATCGATTTGAACCGCAACCCGCATGCCGGGCACCGATGATACCTCTCTCGGATGTCGTCCTTCCAGGGCTCGCAATGGTAGGTCTTCACAGGCAATTCACCGCACCTCGGGCACCGGGCGCCATACCGAGGCGAGTACGATACGCCATAGGCTTCCGGGGCCTGTATTGCCTGGACATTGGCCTGCGTCAACGATTCAATTCCCATACACACGCTTTAATTCCTCCAGGGTCAACAGGTTCCCCTTGCTGTCCACCAGATCGCCGAATTTTACCTTCCCAGACTCCATCAGCTCCAGCCGTCCCGGGCCAACGGCATTGAGTTTGAACGAATCGCTTTGTTTCTCGAACCAGCTCCCATAGTCGCCCTGGTGAAAACCGTATTCCTCGATTTCACGCGCTCCCCCAACGCCAATGGATTTGTCAGGGCGCATGGTGTAGGGCCTAGCTGCGTCCTCCAATTCATCGATATCTATGCCGAGGTCGCGCCAGGAATTTGTCTCTGGGGTTGTTACGCAGCGGCAACGAGCGTGCAACGGGCAATCTGGACGGCTCGTGTCATCCAAGGCCCATTCTTTTCCATCAAGAGCGGCACAGCGGAGGCAGGTCCCGTGCCCTGTATTTTTATACCCAGGCTCCAACGTCGCCCGCCATTTTACGCGCTTCACCACGTCCGCATTCTGTTTGTAGACTGCTTCCATGGCCGCGACGTTAGCCGACTGCACATAGGTTCTGGCCAGTGTAGTGGCTTGTTCCTTGCTGAGCATGTCGAACCCCTGGGAGAGGCGCTTGACCAACTTCGGATAGCCTTCGCCCTGAAGCATGCCGACGTTCAGCTCTTCTTTGATTCCGTCCTTGACGGTGGTGTCGAAGGCGGCATCGACCCACGCCGAAAGCGTCTTTCCACCCAGGGGCGTGTCCACGAACATCTGGCGTATCTGCTCAGCCGAGAGAGATACGAAGCTCACATTTACGGCCGCTCCGCCCACACTCAGGATGTCCGAGTGCTCGGCAAGAGAATGTTGGCCGGCGAACCCGGCCGCCTCGCCGAGCTGGTCGGCCATGGTCAGGCGAACGCCCTGGGTCAACTCATCGAGGGCATAAAGCACCTCCTCTGCCCGGGAGGCCGACCAATCCGTGCGAAGAAGTTGCGCCTCGAACTTGAGTTGGATTTCTCGCCGGGCCGTTGCCAAGGACGCCTGTATGCGTTTGAGGACCTCGTTGTCGTAGGTGTCGAGCTTGTAGCGCCAGGCGATTTGACGACCCAACCAATAGATGTTCAGGAGGTCTTGCGGTGCGGTTCCCATTCGGCTACACCCCCGCCATGGAGAAAAAACCAAGATGCCCGTTTACACCCGAGGAACTCGAAGACAGTGACGCGGGGATGCTTGCCCGATATCGCAAGCGCATCCGCGAACGCCATCCCGAGACCATGGAAAACATCGCACGCGGGAAGGCCTTGTTTATGGCCACCGTCATTCCGCCTGACATATGGGCAACCGATCCAAGCATAACGGGTAAGCAGGTTGAAGGGCCAACCATGGCTACGCCGCCTGCCCCAGACCCTGGCCTGCCGGAGTAGTCCCGCCGGCTGCAAGCATCCTGTCCGCCAGGCTGGCCGCATCCAACGACGGGCCTGTCTGTTGGCGTGCATCGGCTTCGATCTTGGCCTCCTCTTCGGCATGGTCGAAATCATCCGCCAATACACCCCGGC
>Ga0265295_1003318_pt1 | contig 23656 bp, 17 predicted proteins | sample Munlansysbiofilm_FD_192503 | JGI IMG/M metagenome (GOLD analysis project Ga0265295, IMG submission 192503) | Leachate microbial communities from a municipal landfill in Southern Ontario, Canada - Methane capture system biofilm | ecosystem: Engineered > Solid waste > Landfill > Unclassified ...
GCCATGCCCTTGGTCGACAGTACGCGTGTTATTGCTGCTGTCAGGGTTGTCTTGCCATGATCAATGTGACCGATCGTTCCTACATTGACATGCGGCTTCGTCCGCGCAAATTTTTCCTTCGCCATCTCATGTCTCCTTGGACTAAATGTTCGACGTGACTCAACCGGCCACACACCAACCGACTGAAATTCTGGAGCCCACGATCGGACTTGAACCGATGGCTTCCTCCTTACCAAGGAGGTACTCTACCACTGAGTTACGTGGGCGATAATGACTGCTTCTACCTGAGCTGGATATCCTGCACGCTCAAAACGATTTTGGAGCGGGAAACGAGACTCGAACCCGCAACCCTCAGCTTGGAAGGCTGATGCTCTACCATTGAGCTATTCCCGCTTTCCCTACTCAACACAGCGAGTCCGCTGCACTTGGCCAATACTAGTGGTGGAGGGGGGAGGATTCGAACCTCCGAAGGCTCCGCCGACAGATTTACAGTCTGTTCCCTTTGGCCGCTCGGGAACCCCTCCACATATATTTCCTGAAGACAAAAGACAGAAAGGAGCCTGCTTGGTTCCGCTGTCTTATTTCTGGCCTTTGGCTTCCGGTCATTCTGGAGCTGGCGATGGGACTTGAACCCGCAACCCCCTGATTACAAATCAGGTGCTCTGCCAGTTGAGCTACGCCAGCCTGAACTTTGCAATTATAGCTGCTGAATCCTAAAAATCAATGTTTTTTTCACTGCTCAAACCGACAAGTGCCAAAAAAAAACCGGAAGCGTTCCGCTTCCGGTTTTGCAAGCCTGCCAGCAGAACGGTCTTATTGGTTCAGGGGATTTTTGATGAACGCCGAATCCCGGTAGCGCTCAAACGCCATGGCAAAGGTCCGATACACAAGATGCGCAAATTTCGTATAGGGCATGTACAGGAAGAGCATGGCGACGGAAATGAGGTGCAGGTAATAGACGACATAGCCAAGCGACGGGATACCGACAAGCCGCAACAACTCGGCCGCCAAACCGGTCACGCCGACCCCCATCATGATCCAGATGATAAACCAGTCATAAAAGGTGTTGATCGCCTTGCCGGATGCTTCCATCCGGGTTCGGTTCATCCAGAGGATACCAAGGCCGACGATCATGGCCACGGCCGAGACGTTGGCCAGCACCTTGATCGGATTCCACATGGAGATGGGGCCATGCATGGACGGGATGAATATGCCGATAACGTCCTGGGTAAACATGGAATAGAGGGTGACAATGAATAGACCGATAAAGGCATACATCAACGGCTGATGCCCCTTGATCCGATCTTTGTTCTCGGTACATTTTTTAAACCGGTCGTGCTGGAAAATTTCTTTAAGCGCTGGCCAGAGAAACATTTTTATGAACTGCGGCACAGATGGCCGGTACGGCACCTCGGTCATACCGACAGACGCCTGCATGCCCCGCCACAGTTTAGAAACACCTTTGTATAGCGAGGTGATGGCAATACCCACCGCCGTGAGCATGATAATGTCTATGAACAGAACGTTCTTCGACAGCCAGCGGAAGTCCCAATGGCCGAAGAAATGCGTATAGCCGACCCGGGCGAATTGTTCACCAGCGGGAATGTGCATGCCACCGGAGATCAGCCAGAGAATGAAAATGGCCACTGCCGGGATACCGATGAGGATGGGCAGGTTCTTGACAGAACTGCACAACTCGGCCAATCCTTTGGGCCAACCGAGCGAGCGGTAGGCATAGGCGCGAATGGCGCTGAGCACGTCACCGGGTTTTGCACCGCGCGGACACATGGTAGTGCAGTCACCGCAGTGATGACACAAAAAAATATTTGGGTCCGTAAGCAGTTTGTCTTTCAGACCCCACTGCGCCAGGATCATCTCCTTGCGCGGGAAGGGCTTGTCATCGGTGGAAAGGGGACAGGCGACGGAACAGGTCGCACACTGGTAACACTGTTTCAGCGTGTCACCGCCCGCCTCTTTCATCGCCTTGATAAAATCAAGATCGGGTTGCACGTTCATAGACATTGTTTTCTCCTGTCATGAATGATGATGAACTCCATGTCGCGCCAGCGGTGCTGACGTTTGGGCAGCGAAGCCTGCCGCCGCCCGTCGGGCAGACGAGCGGCGGCAGTTCCGGTCACCTTCGATCAGAAGCCTTTGAAGGGGTTCGGACCCATGGCCACGATTTCTTCGACGAATTCATCGACGATACCAGGGATCTTGTCATAATCGGAAATGGCGATCTCACGGACTGCGCACCTTTCCGGTTCCAGACCGAGCGACCCCAAGGTCTCACCGATGTTCTCCATTCGCCGAGCTGCTATTTCCGATCCCTTGACAAAGTGGCACTGGTAGTCGTCGCCATACTTGCAGCCAAGAAGCAGAACGCCGTCCATACCGGAGGACATGGCATCCTTGATCCAAACCATGTTGACCGAGCCAAGACAACGGACCGGAATAAAGCGGACCAGCCGGTTAATCTTGTTGCGGTGCATACCGGACATGTCGACTGCCGGATACGCGTCGTTCTCACAGACAAAGACGGCGATACGCAATTTTTCCTCGTCATCGTCCGGCACCTCTATGGATTTGACCATCGAACCGATCATGTCGATGCTGTAATCGGCGAAGTTGATGATCCGCTCGGGGCAGGCCCCCATGCAGGTACCGCAGCGGCGACAGCGGGTCGGATTGGGCAGCGGCGTCCCTTTCTCGTCGTCATCCAGTGCACCGAACGGACACTCTTCCGTACACCGCTTGCACTGGGTGCAGCGTGAGAAAAAGAAATCGGGATAGGTCTGATCACCGGAACGCGGATGCACAGACACACCGCGGTTTGAGGATTCGATACACTGAATGGCTTTCAGGGCCGCACCGGTGGCGTCATCGATGGTTTCCTCCATGGTCTCGGACTTGCGCACACCACCGCAGGTGTAGATACCGGTCCGTCGGGTCTCATAGGGGAAGCAAATGAAGTTGGAGTCGGCAAAGCCTTCAAACAGGTCAAGATCCAGGAAACCCGGCCCTTGTCGATACGCCAGGTTGATGACCGGACCGGCCACGGTCGTGGGCACCATGCCGGCGGCCAGCACCACCATGTCGACCTCGAGTTGCAGGTTCTCACCGAGCAGGTTGTCCTCCACATCAACTACAAGGCTCGAACCGGAGGCCGCCACCTTGGTCACCGCGGCCTTGGTCATGAACACGCCATCCTTGGCCTGCATCCCCTTGTAGAACAATTCCGCATTGCCTGGGGTGCGCATGTGCTGGTAGAGAACGTACGCTTGGCCGTCAACCGGGTTGTCCTCAACCACGTAATTGGCCTGCTTCAAGGCGACCATTGAGGTGACCGAACCGCAGTACGGGAAGTCCTTGTCATCTTCCTTGCCACCGGGGCTCTGCACAAAAGCCACCCGTGCAGGCACCTTGCCGCTCTTGGCGAGCTTTTCGAACTCGGCATTGGTAACCACGTTGGTCAGCTTGCCGTAGCCAAGGTGCTCGTATACAGAGACATCGGCAGGTGTCCAACCGGTGGCGAGAACAACAGCACCGAAAATTTCGCCCTCCGGGTTGAGGGTTGTGTACTTCTTCATCCCCTTGTTCGGGTCATCCAACTCACCCTTGTTGATGAGATCCTGCTGATCGGCAGTGACCTTGGCCGGAGCATCCCATTCAGTGGCAACGCCAGCAGCCTTGAGGGTAACGTTGAACTGGCCAGGGGAACCGCCGATGCGGGCCACTTCGCACTGGGTCTTGACCGTAATACGGCTGTCCCCCTGTACATCGGCGATCATCTGTTGGATGTTCGGCGTCTCCAGTTCGCTGTACGGGTAGGCGGTGGGGAACATCATCCGCCAGCCCAGCGCCTTGCCACCCAACTGGTCGTCTTTTTCGACGAGGGTCACCTCGTATCCGGCTGCAGCCGCTTCCTTGGCCGCGGTCAGGCCGGCAATACCGCCACCCATAACCAAGATCTTTTTGCTTATGGTCTCCAGTTTGTACGGTTCGGGCAGTTCGGTTTTCTGGGCCCGGGTGACCGCCATGCGTACATAGTCGGTACCCATTTCCTGGAGAAAATCATCGACGCTGCCATCTTCCTTCAGTCCACCGGTCCAGGCGACATGTTCGCGCAGGTTGCCGCGGACAGTGATGGTCTGCTCGCCAAAATCGAACTCCTTCTGCATGACACGGGGCGAACAGGCGCAGACGACGATGGTATTGACGCCTTTCTCGGCGATATCCTTCTCGATGAAAGACCGGCCATCCGTGCCACAGAGGCAGGCGTGTTCAGTCATTGCGATGCCGGCATCGGCGGCCGCATCCTTCAGGCCATCCACATCGAGGACGTCGCCAATGCCACAACCAGTACAGAGATATGCACCATATACTTTCTTCATTGACTCTCCTCCTACCGACCGATCTGGATTGCTTTGAGAGCAGCTGCAGTGGAGGACTGTCCACTGGTGTATACATCAACGGCCGACTTCGCACAGCCAGCTGCAAACATGCCTTTCTCCGGTTCGGAGACGGCGAAACCGTTGCCATCGAGTTTGACGCCAAGCGCCCGCCCCTGTTCACCAAGCGCCGGTTCCATGCCGGTGGCAAGCACACAGAGATCCACTTTCTGGTGGACCTTGCGTCCGGAAACCGCGTCCTCAGCAGTCAGGGTCACACCACCATCGCGCTCAGCAACGATGTCCGCAACCTTACCTTTAATAAAGGTGGTATTGGCATCGGCCATGAACTTTTCGCGGAAGTGCTCATACCTGCCGGGTGTACGCAGGTCGATGTAAAAGACATAGATCTTGGCGTCCGGATACTGCTCGCGAATATAAGAGATGTGTTTGAAGGTCGCCATGCAGCAAATGTACGAGCAGTGCTCCAGGTGGTTTTCGTCCCGCGACCCGGCACACTGGACAAAGGCGAACGAGGCGGGCTCCTTGTTATCACCGGGACGGAGGATTTTGCCTTTGGTCGGACCGTTGTCCGCAGCCAGCCGCTCCATCATCATGTTGGTGATGATCGCAGGCGAGGAAGAATAATTCAGATTGGTGATCTTGTTGGCATCATATGGGTTCCATCCGGTCGACCAGACAATGGAACTCACAGTCAGCGTAAAAGTCTTCGGCTGCATGTCAAGGTCGACCGCATTGTACTTGCAGGCCGCCTTGATCGCGCTGAGACACTCGGGCGAACAGGCCTCCTTGGCAAGGACAAAACGACGCGGGAAGGCCATCTCATGGGGCAGATAGACCGCCTTGATTTTCCGCATGCCGAAATTGAAGGCATCGTCGATCTCGTCCGTGCAGGCCTGGGCGCAGTCGCCACAGGCGGTGCAGTTGGAATTGATGTACCGGGGGGCGGTTTCGAGTTGCACCTCGTACTTCCCGGGCCCGCCGGAAATCGATTTGACCGTGGTGAGGGTGTAGGTTCTGATCTTGCGGTTGTCTTTGATGCGCTTGAAATTGATCTCAAGCCCGCATGTCGGGGGACAAAGTTTGGGGAAATACTGATTGAGCTGGGCTACCCGGCCACCGAAATAGGAGTTTTTCTCGATGAGAAAAACGTCGTTGCCGACTTCCGCCGCTTCGAGCGCAGCGGTGAGACCGCTGATGCCGCCGCCCACAACCAGTACCGCACCATTGCCTGCAGTGTCACTCATGCCAAACCTCCATAACTGCTGGTATTGATGAAAGGTGATTTCTGGTTCAATTGATACGAAATGAGAAAGGCTACTTCATCTTTCGCATCAACTCAAACAAAAACCAAACTGGACACAAAAAATCTCCAGGCCCTTTCGAAGGGCCTGGAGATTCATTTCAGACGGTCAATGTCGCAGCGGTATCAGAGCCAAGGAGTGGTCTCGATAATGTTCACGCAATTGACCTTTTCGCACTTCCACTCTTTGCTCTTGGGATCAAAGGTGGAGTTGACAAACACCTTCCAGTTCTCGTCATCAACGGAAGGATAGTCCGACCGGTAATAGAAGCCCGGGTAACGGGACTCTTTCCGGAACTCGATGTGGCGGATGTGGGTCTCCACACACCAGATGCGGTGGTAGTTCTCCCAAGCGCGCAGCAGTTCGTGCAGGTCGCCGGCGGCCATCTTCTCGGCATCCTCACGCATGAGCTGGAGCAGGTCAAGACACATGTTGAGCAGCTTACCGGAGGTCATATAGTAGGTTGCGACACCACCACCGTACTCGTCGGTGGCCTTCATCAGACGCATCATCAGGCCGGCAGGCTTGACATAGTTCGGGTTGACGTCAACCGCGGTGGAGGCATCCTTGAACTGGTGGAACAGCCGGACCGGTGCGTACACTTCGTCGGCCAGTTCCTTGGCGGTCTGGGCCAACTCGGGCTTGAAGTCAGCGTTGTCACGGCAGTACTTAACCATCTGCTTGGCGCAGATACGACCCTCGGCATGCGAACCGGAAGAGAACTTGTGTCCGGATGCGCCGACGCCGTCACCGGCGGTGAACAGACCGTTGACCGTGGTCATACGGTTGTAGCCCCACTTGTACTGGTGCGAACGCGGGCCGTCGATGGTCGGTACCCAGTCCTCGTTCGGACCAGAGGTCCAGATGCCGCAGCAACCGGAATGGGAGCCCAGCATGTAAGGTTCGGTCGGCATGATCTCCGATCCGACTTTCTCCGGCTCGGTGTTGGTGCCTGCCCAAAGGCCGGCCTGACCAACGGACATGTCCAGGAAATCTTCCCATGCCTCAGATTCGAGGTGCTTCCAGAACTTCTTGACTTCCTTCTCATCCTTGCCGGCGGCGCGCTGCGCATCCAGGAAGGCGTTCAGGGCGACGTCGGTGGCCATGTAGATCGGTCCACGGCCAGCCTTCAGCTCGTTGAGCATCAGGTGGTTACGCAGACAGGTCGGGGTGACCGGGGAAGCGCCATACGGCATGAACTTCTCGAGTTCGCCCTTTGCATCCGGGCTGTTGGCATAGAACTCACCCAGACCGTTCTGTACTTTAGCCTTGAACAGCAGGAACCAGGCGCCGACCGGGCCGTAGCCATCCTTGAAGCGGGACGGGGTGAACCGGTTCTCCATCATGGTCAGGGTTGCACCGACCTGAGCGCACATGGTGTAGGTGGAACCAGCGTTCCATACCGGGTACCAAGCACGACCCTTACCCTCACCGGTGGACCGGGGACGGAAGATGTTGACCGCACCGCCGCAGGCAACCAGGGCGGACTTGCATTTGTAGACGAAGACTTTGTTCTCGCGGGTGGAGAAACCAACCGCACCGGCGATGGTGTTCTCTTTGTTCTTGTCGAGCAGCATCTTGACGATGAACACACGCTCATGCACGTTAGCCTCGCCCAGGGCCTTCTTGGCGGGCTCGGCAACAATGCACTTGTAGGACTCACCGTTGATCATGATCTGCCATTTACCGGTACGTACCGGCACGCCGCCTTCACGCAGGGTCTTGGCCGGCTTGGCGCCGTCCAGGTTGCTGCCGTCTTCGGCACGTTTCCATACCGGCAGACCCCACTCCTCGAACAGCTTGACAGACTCGTCAACGTGACGGCCAAGGTCGTAGATCAGGTCTTCGCGAACAACACCCATCAGGTCGTTGCGTACCATCTTGACGTAGTCTTCGATAGCGTTCTCGCCGATGTAGGTATTGATGGCGGAAAGGCCCTGCGCGACAGCGCCGGAGCGCTCGAGGGAGGCCTTGTCAACCAAGATGATCTTCATGTCGGCAGGGGCCCACTTGTTGATCTCGAAGGCCGCACCGCATGCAGCCATACCGCCGCCAACGATCAGCACATCGCACTCATGCTCTACGATTTCCGGATCGACAACGGCAGCAAGCTCGCCTTTCGGCTTATTCGGTAATGCCATATTATTATCTCCTCAGTGGTTTGTTCAGGATAAAACGTTCAGTTGATAGCTGTTCGCCGCTGTCGTTCAGGCCAACTTGGTCGGTGCCGGCAGGTTGCCCTCAAGCAGCAGACACTCGTCGTCCAGACTGCCACCCTTCTGCCCAGGATACTCGTTGGCTGCGCCTTCAGCGGTGGTACGGATCGGGAACTTGAAGCGTTTGATGTTGCCGTTGCGGAACTTGACGGTCCACATGATGGAATCGGAGGAGCGCATCGGGTGCACCTGGCCTCCCAGCGGTACAAAGTCGTCATACCCACGAACAAAAATTGCACCCTGGGGGCAGATCTTGACGCAGGAATAGCACTCCCAGCAGGCATCAGGCTCCTGGTTGTAGGCTTTCATGGCCTCAACGTTGAGAACCATCAGGTCGTTGGGGCAGATGTACATGCACGCGGTTTTGTCGCCGCCCTTGCAACCATCACATTTTGCAGGATCTACGTAACTTGGCATTAAACTACCTCCTCACTTGGATTTTCCTTTTTGACCGCCCGAACTGGACGGCCAAGAGCCACTTGCTTCTAGATTCAGGAAAAACAAGGATGTGCAACCGGCCGTCATCCGTTTTTCACCGCGTCCTTCAAATGTAACGTGCCAGTTTCACACATATTTCATGACGGCTCACCTGTCGGCAAAAAATGAACCGCCACTCATTTCCGGTCGCCTGATCCTTTTAATTTGTTTCCCCATTCGCTGTCAAGAAAAATCGTCAAAACAAGGCTGAACAGCAAAACTTAACGAAAGTATCAGCATTATGGATATATACTCTCTGGACCGGCCCGATCCTGCCGCCTCGTGCAAAAAGCGGCGTGCTGATTTCCCGTGAAAAACCGGAAAGATCCGTGGTGCCCGGTCACTCATATCCGGACCGCGCGAGCACCTCCCGCGGCCGCGCTCCATCCGACGGGCCGACGATACCCTCCTTTTCCATGATCTCGATCATCCGTGCCGCCCGATTGTAGCCGATGCGCAGACGGCGCTGCACCATGGAGATGGACGCCTGTCCGGTTTCCGTAACCAGGGCCACCGCTTCGTCGTATTTCTCATCGTACTCCTCACCGCCCTCGTCCGTTGCCTCTGCCTCCTCCTCGACCACCTGGAGCACGCTTTCGTCATATTCGGCGGCGCCCTGCTGCTTGAGGAAGGTGACAATCCTCTCAGTCTCCTGTTCGGAGATGAAGGCGCCGTGGATGCGCTGCAGTTTGGCGGCGCCCGGCGGCAGAAAGAGCATGTCGCCCATGCCGAGCAGATGTTCGGCACCGGAACCATCGAGGATGGTGCGCGAATCCACCTTGGAAGACACCTTGAAGGAAATCCGTGTCGGAAAGTTGGCCTTGATGAGTCCGGTGAGCACATCCACCGAAGGCCGCTGGGTGGCGAGCACGATGTGCATGCCCGCCGCCCGGGCCATCTGGGCGAGGCGGGCGATGGAGGTTTCCACATCCTTGGAGGCAACCATCATCAGGTCGGCCAACTCGTCGACAATAATGACGATGAAGGGGAGTTTCTCCTCCGCAACCTCGTTGTAGGAGGCAAACGATTTGACGCGTTTCTCCTCGAGCAGACGGTAGCGCCGCTCCATCTCCCGCACGGCCCAGAGCAGGGCCCGTGAGGCCATCTTGGCCTCGACCACCACCGGATGCAGGAGATGGGGGATGTCGTCGTAGACGGAGAGTTCAATCCGCTTGGGATCGATCAGCAGCAGCCGCACATCCTCGGGTACCGCCTTGAACAGGATGGAAGAGATGAAGGCGTTGATGGCGACGGACTTGCCCGCACCGGTGGCGCCGGCGATGAGCAGATGGGGCATGCGGGCGAGGTTGGCGACGATCGGTCTGCCGATGACGTCGAAGCCGAGCGCCAGGCTGAGCATGGAGGGCGCCTCCTGGTACGCAGAGCTGGTGAGAATATCCCGCAAAAAAACTGTCTTGCGGACAGGGTTGGGGATCTCGATCCCGATGGCCGCCTTGCCGGGAATGGAACCGACGATGCGCACCCGGTCCACCTTCAGGACCATGGCCAGGTCATCGGCCAGGGTGACAATCTTGTTAATCTTCACCCCCGGCGCCGGCGAGAATTCGTAGGTCGTGACCACCGGCCCCGGGGAGATGCCCGCCACCGTGCCTTGGACACCGAAGTCCAGCAGCTTGGAGGTGAGAATATCGCTCACCTCGTAGTAGTGTTCGCGGCTCAGCTCGATTTCGCCCTCGTTGTTTTCATCGAGCAGGGTCAGGGGCGGTAACTGGAAGGCGGAGCGGCTGGCACTCTTGCGGGCAGCCTTGCGCCTGCCGGGCTCCTGGCTCACCACGCTTTGCAGAGGTTCGTGGACTGCCGGCATGGTCGGCGGCGGTGTCGCCGACGCGCGCACCTCTGCAGCGGAGCGGCCCGTTCGCGCAGAGCGCGCCTTTCGCGGCGCCACCTCGGGTTCCCTGGTCGCCTCAGCGGCCAGGGAAGGACGCTGTGCCCCGCGCCGCTGTCCCATCCGCACAAACAGGCCCAAGGGGGAGAAACGCACCGCCGCCATCAGGGAAAAGGTGAGCAACAGCCCCATGGTCAGGGTTGAACCCGCGTACCCAAGCACGCCGCCAAGCAGACTCCAGACAAGCAGTCCCAGGTGGCCACCGGGCCGCACATAGGCCGACGGCAGCAGCAGTTCGTCAAAGGCCCCGAACAGGCCGGACGAACTCAGAGCTATGCCACTGATGCCGGCGACCAGAAAAGGCAGACGTTGATCCTCGGGTCGACGAATGAGGGCGCTGACCATGGCGTACAGCAGGATACCAACCGGAAAGAAGGCCATCAGGCCGAGAAAGGAAAGGAGATAATGGGCGGTGTAGTGGCCGAGGGAACCGCACCAGTTGGCCTCAGGGTGCTGCAGGACGGGTTCGGGCTCGAGCAGTGGCAGGATGTAGCTGCACAGGCTCAGTAGCAGAAACAGGGCAAAAAAAAGCAGGAGCAGGGCGACCACCTCCCGCCGTCCCCGCCCCGTTGGCCTGGTTTCGGCTGATGTCATAAGCAAACCTTGTTCGTTCCGTGACCAGCGGCCGGAAAGTGTGGAGAAAGGGCGCACCCGGTCCGGGACGCCACACCGCCCTTCCTGAGTTCAGGGGCGGCCTCGAGGCAGCGGATACCGGGTGCAACTGGTTCTCTCTACACCATTTTCCGGCACATTTCAAAATTCCGTCCCCTGCGGGAGACAACTCGGAGGAGGAGGTGAAGCGGCGGGGACTGCTCGGGAAACACGCCACACGATGCCGAGGCATCGCGGTCGGCCTGCCGGCGGAAGGGGAAGGGGCGGTCGCCGGCTAACCGGACACCTTGGCCTGGACCGCGTCGAGGATGCCGTTGATGAAGGGCACCGACTCGTCGATGGAATAGTGCTTGGCCACCTCGAGGGCCTCGTTGATGACCACCTGGACCGGGGCGTCCTCGCTGTGCAACATCTCGTAGACGGCGATGCGCAGGATATTGCGATCCACCTGGGACATGCGCTCCACCCGCCAGTTGTGTGAATGCTCGGCGAGGAGGGCGTCGATCTCATTGGCATGGGCGGCGATGCCGAGAATCAACCGGCGTGCGTAGGGCAGCGCCTTGGTGCTGACATCGAAAGCCTGGCAGAACAGTTCCAGTTCGACCGCAACCGCCGCAGGAGAACCGGGGTGCTCCTGGAAGTCGTGGCTGAAGAGGAACTGCAGAGCCAGCTCGCGTGATTTACGTCGTAATCCCATACCGTTATAGTCCGGGGGGAAACGGCCCCAGGCGAACGGCAGCAGACGCCGCGCCCCTATGCCGTCTCGCTGGCGGTGTGCCTCTAGGCCACCTGATCCAGCAGGTTGATCATTTCCAGAGCGGCGATGGCCACATCCGAACCCTTGTTGCCCGCCTTGGTGCCGGCGCGTTCGATCGCCTGTTCGATGGTTTCCGTGGTGAGCACGCCGAACAGCACAGGAATACCGGCATCGAGCATCACCTGGGCCGTACCCTTGGCCACCTCACCGGCCACGAAGTCGAAGTGCGGCGTGGCTCCGCGGATCACCGCACCCAGGCAGATGACCGCGTCGTGCCGGCCCGACCTGGCTAACTTCTGGGCGACCAGGGGGATTTCATAGGCTCCGGGCACCCGGGCGACGACGATGTCCTCGGTCGCCACCCCGGAGCGCACCAGGCTGTCGATCGCCCCCTCCAGCAGTCTTTCCGAAATAAAGGCGTTGAAGCGGGCGACCACGATGCCGATCTTCCGCCCCTTGCCCTGCAGATGTCCTTCCAGATATGTAACCATGTCGTTTCCTGTTCGGTTCACGGGTCCCGGGTGACGCATCCCATCGGCATCTCACCGTAGAGCTCGAGGATATGCCCCATCTTGTCCCTTTTGGTTCGTAGATATTTCTCGTTTTCCTTCTCGCCGGGGATCTCGATCGGCAACCGATCGACCACCTCCAGGCCGTACCCCTCCAACCCGATGATCTTTTTCGGGTTGTTGGTCAAGAGCCGCATCTTGCGTATGCCCAGATCGCGGAGGATCTGCGCCCCGATACCGTAGTCGCGCAGGTCCGGCTTGAAACCGAGGCGGGTGTTGGCCTCCACCGTGTCCAGACCGTCCACGTCCTGCAGTTCATAGGCCTTCAGTTTGTTGATCAGGCCGATGCCACGTCCCTCCTGGCGCATGTAAAGCACCACCCCCCGGCCTTCCTGCTCGACCATCTGCATGGCCGCGTGCAGCTGCGAGCCGCAGTCGCAGCGGGCCGAGCCGAACACGTCACCGGTCAGGCATTCGGAGTGGACACGCACCATCACCGGTTCGTCCGAGCGAATCTCGCCCTTGACCAGGGCCACGTGCTCCTGCTGGTCGACATCGTTCTGGTAGGCGACCAGGCGGAATTCGCCGGCATGATAGGTGGGCAGCCGGGCCTCGGCCGCGCGGCGGACAAGCACGTCCTTACGCAACCGATAGGCCACCAAATCGGCGATGGTGGCGATCTTCAGGCCGTGCTCCTCGGCGAAGACCTCGAGGTCGGGCATGCGCGCCATGGTGCCGTCGGCCTTCATGATCTCGCAGATGATGCCGGCGGTGCGCAGCCCGGCGATGCGGGCCAGATCCACCGAGCCCTCGGTCTGGCCGGTGCGCACGAGCACGCCGCCACCGCGGGCGCGCAGCGGAAAGATATGGCCCGGGCTGATGATGTCCCGGGGCGTGGCCTTGGGATGGACCGCCGCCTCGATGGTCCGGGCCCGGTCCGCGGCCGAAATGCCGGTACTCACCCCGGTGCGCGCTTCGATACTGACGGTGAAGCCGGTGCCAAAGGGCGACTGGTTGTTGCTCACCATCATCGCCAGTCCCAGCTGCTCGACAATATTCGGGCTCAGGGCGAGGCAGATCAGGCCGCGGCCGTGGGTGGCCATGAAGTTGATGGCCTCCGGGGTCACCATCTCCGCGGCCATGCACAGATCGCCTTCGTTTTCCCGGTCCTCGTCGTCCACCAGGATGACCATCTTGCCGGCCTTGATGTCCTCTACAACGTCCTCGATCGAACTGACTGCCATACCTTGCCTCTTTTCAGGGCGGGCCACCGGGACCGCACGCCCCTGTTCAATGTCGCGAAACGCGCAAACCGTCCGGCAACCACCCGGCCGCCGGCTCACAAAAATCCGTGCTCGGCGAGAAACCCCGGGTTGATCCGGCCGACGGCCGTCGTTCCGGTCGGTTTCTCCGCCAGCATCTTTTCCACATACTTGCCGATCATGTCCACCTCGACGTTCACCAGGTCGCCCGGCTTGAGGCGGCCAAGGGTGGTCACCTGCAGGGTGTGGGGAATGATCGACACGGCAAAGCGGCCGTGTTCGCAGCTGTTCACCGTCAGACTGACTCCGTCGATGGCCACCGAGCCTTTCTCGATGATGTATCTGGTCAGGTCCGGGGCGAGAGCAAAGGTGAACAGAGTAAAATCGCCGGCGCTCCGGCGCTGCTCGACCCGTGCCTGGTCGTCCACATGACCGCTGACCATGTGCCCGCCCAGCCGGTCGGAAAGACGCAGGGCCCGTTCGAGATTGACCCGGCTGCCGGTCTGCAGGCGGCCAAGGCCGGTGCGACTCAGGGATTCCGGGGAAACATCCACAGCAAACCGCCGGCCGCGGATGTCCCGCGCGGTCAGGCAGGCGCCGTTCACCGCGATGGACTCGCCCTCCTCCGGGTCAACGAGATCGAAATCCGCCTCGAGCACAAAGATCATTCCACCGCCGGCGGACCGCTTTTCGACGAGCGTCCCCAGTCCCTGAATGATCCCGGTGAACATCTACGCCTCCCGCTCCAGGGCCTCGGCCTGCTGGTTGAATTCTGCGGCCAGGCGGGCGTGTTTGAACCGGGCGTGGATGGAGGCCACAGAGCGGTAGGCGTCGGCTGCCCGCACCCGGTCGCCCTGCTCGGCGTAGATTTCGGCGATGACGACGAGCACTTCCACCGCGCCTTTCGGGTTGTTGGTGAGCCGGTAATGTTCGAGCATGTCGAAGAGGAGTTCGAGCGCCTTCTCGCGATCGCCGAGTTGCCGGTAGGCGGCGGCCATCTTCTTGTTGAGAGAGAGCTGTGAGAAGCTGTCGTCCTCTTTTTCGCAGACAGCAAAGGCCCGCCGGAAATTGGCGATGGCCATTGCATACTCCCCCCGGGCGAAGCAGGCGTCGCCCAGCCGGTCGGCGGCGTTGGCCACTCCCTGCTCGTCACCCTGCTCTTCGAACCCGCGCAGGGCGTTGTGGAAGGCCAGGGCCGCCTGGGCGTATTCGCCCTGGCTGTGCAGCTTGCGGCCTTCGAGGTAATCCTTGCGGGCCGGGTCCAGGTCTTCGCTGGCCGATTCTCCGGCCATGGGTTTTAGACTTTCCAAGGGTTGAATGTTCTCATTCGCCATTGTGTTCTTCCTTATGCATAATGCGGGTCGCTTCCGCGTAAAGTTCGGCCACGGTCGTCCTGACCGGCTGCCCCTGTTCGTAAACAGTGACCGGGCTCGAGTCGTGCTGCAGGGGCAGCATCTGCAGCCCCGCCTCCCGGGCCTTGATCCGGCCGAGCAGGCGCAGGGTCAGGCCGCGCAGCACCGGGTCGCTGTGACCGAGCACCGGGAACAGCGAATAAAAGGGGGTCTGGCGGACAAGTTGCGGCTTGCTCGCGGCAATCTCCCCCAGTCCCCAGAGGACGGCCTCGCGGGTCCCCGAATCGCCCATGAAATTGAACAGGTGGCGGGTAAAGGCGCCATAGATGTCGGGCCGGGCGGCGATGATCGAGCCGATGGTCTCGACCATGCCCCAGGAGGTCGCTGCCGAGTCCGTACAGGCTTCGAACAACCGGTGCAGCAGGTCCGCCACCGGCCCGGGTTCGCGGCTGGCCACCCGACCGCCGACCTGACCGATGACCCAGGCTATCCGGTAGCGGGAGGCCGGGTCCGGGTCGTAGAGAAGTCGCTGCAGATAGCGCAGCACCTTGTGGTCATCGAAACAAAGAAGCACCAGACCGTCGATATCACCCTCGCGGGCCATCCGCGCCACGGCCTGCTTGTCCGCGCGCCGCCGCACCCGTTTGGGGTCGGGCGCCGGCGCCGGCTGCCTGCCGGGCTCGGCGACCTCGGCGGCCGGTGTTTCGTCCCCCCGGTCAGCGGCCTGCTTGGCGGCAATCCGCTCCGCCACCTCGGCCATCTCTTTGTGCAGACGGACGAAAAAAAGTACGCCGCGCACCGCCCGGCCGTCCAGGTTGCGCTTGGCCACCACCTGATGGGTGACCTCGTCGTAATTCTCGAGGGTGCCGGTCAGGTAATCGTCCTCCGGCACGAGTTCCCAGGCCAGATCCCAATTGTCACCGCAGGCATCGACCAGACACTCGACCATGGCCGCGCCGATGTTGTGCCCGGTCGCTTCGCTCACATACACCGCGCCGCATTCACAGCGGCCCATGGGAAACTCGCGCATCTTGCGCTGTGTCCCCTCGGTCGGTCGGCCCACGTCCATGCCGCAGAAGGGGCACCAGGGCTTGAGCTGCGCCTCGGCCTTGCTGCTCATGCGTCGGCCAGCTTCGCCCTGAGCGCGTCGACAAAGCGTGGATCGACGCTGTAGCCCAGTTCCCTGGCCTTTTCCATGTGGCGCTGCGCTTCGGTAAACTCACCCTTGAAGTACAGGGCCACGGCCAGGTTGTTGCGCGCCATGGCCGAATCGGGCTCAAGGGTCACGGCCTGGCGGGCGGCGTCCACGGCCTTCTCGTCCTGCTCGGCCATGGTGTAGGCGCTGGTCAGGTTGATCCAGGCGGTGATCAGCTTGGGATCGATCTGCACGGCCTTGGCGTAGCAGGCGATGGCCTCATCCACCTCGTTGCGGTGCTGGTGGATGAGCCCGATGTTGACATGGGCCTCGACCATGGTCGGCGAGACAACCAGGGCCTGCTTGTTGAGGGCCAGGGCGCGGTCGGTGTCGCCACGATCGAAGAAAATGGCGCCGAGGTTGATCATGCTCTCCATGGACTGGTTGTCCAGTTCGATGGCCTTCTCCAACTGAGCGATGGCCTCGTCGATCCGGCCCGCCTGGCGGTAGATCAGGCCGAGATGGTGCCGCGCCATGACGTTGCTCGGCTTTTCCTGCACCACCTTTTCCAGTTCGCCGATTACGGTCGTCAGGTCGGTGGGTTTCTGTGATTCTGCCATATAAGAATTCCTTTTTTCGAATCGTGAAGTTCTGAGAAGTGACCCGTGGGCCGGGGAAAAAGTGGCTACACTATAGCCATGTTCGTCTGCGACGCAAGCCGCCCGGAGGAAAAACTCCGCGGCCGCGGCGTTCAGTGACCGCCCTGATAGGCGATCAGTTTTCGCCGCCGCTCTCTGGCCAGCACGGTCTGCGCCACTTCGATGTCCCGACGGATCTGGTCGACCAACGGCCCGGGGCCCGCGAAAGTGATCTCACCGCGCAGGTGGCGCAACAGGTTGATCTTCAACGGCCGACCGTAAATATCGGCGCTGAAGTCGAAGATATGGGTTTCCGCCACCAGGCCCGTGTCGCCGAAGGTGGGGTTGTAACCTATGTTGGACACGCCGCCGTACTGCCTGCCGTCGTAGGTCACCTGGGTGACGTACACCCCCCGCTTCGGGCACAGGTCCTCTTCCGAGAGGGACAGGTTGGCGGTGGGAAAGCCGAGCAGTTTGCCGCCCCGCTGCCTGCCCGTCTGGACGATGCCGCGGATCTGGTAGGGACGGCCGAGCAGGCGGCGGACATCGCCCATCTTGCCGGCAGCGACCAGCGCCCTGATGCGGGTGCTGGACACCAACTGGCCCTGCTCGTAATGGGCGGGCATCACCATCACGGTAAACCCCTTGTCCTCGCCCTGCCGGATCAGGAAGGCCGTGTCGCCGTGCCGCCCCTTGCCCAGGGCGTAATCGTAGCCGACGACCAGATCCTGCATGCCGATGCGGGCGAGCAGTACCCGGTCGACGAACTCGGCCGCCGGGGTGGCGGCGGTTTCGAGAGTGAAAGGGACAATCACCAGCACGTCGACCCCGGCCCGTTCGATCAGCTCGATCTTTTGCGGGGTGGTCGAAATCAGCCGAATACCCCGGGGGCTCAATACCTTAAGCGGGTGGGGATCGAAGGTGACGGCCACACTGGTGCCACCGTGCTGGCGCGCCCGGGCGACCACCTGCTCGAACAGCTTCTGGTGACCCAGGTGCATGCCGTCGAAGTTGCCGATGGTCACGTGCGCACCGGGAAAGGGCGCCGGAATGTCTGCGAGTTCTGTATAAATGTCCATGATGCCCGCTTGCTGCGGAGCCGCTGTCCCGCCGGCGGGCCACTGCCCCCGGCCGGCCGTGCCGCCGCCAATGTGAAGAGCGAATATGTACCCCAATTCAGGTGATCACGCAAACAGTTCATGAACACCGACGCCTCCCGTCCGCGCCGCGGACCTGCGGGCACGCGGCAGGCACCACCGGAGGTCGAGGGTGGAGGGCCGATGTTTCTTGCCCGCCTGAAAAGAAATACTTGACAAAGAGCTGATCGGCAGGCATATTCCGCCGCGCAGTGCCGAAGTGGCGGAATTGGTAGACGCGCTAGGTTCAGGGTCTAGTTGGGGTTCCCCAGTGGAAGTTCGAGTCTTCTCTTCGGCACCATTTTAAGAGAGCACCCGCAGTCGTCACCGACTGCGGGTTTTCTTTTTTCCGGCCCACCTCATCGTTGTCGGCGGGTTTCCGCACAGAACATTCCTGCCCCGCCTCCCCCTCGACCGCCCCTCCTGTCCTGCCCCGTCCGCCGGTCCACGCAGCAAACCTGATTTGCCCAAGAACGCTTTATACGATACAGTACCGGCAAACGCGAATAAACACCCCGACGCCACCCTCACTGGAGAGCCGCACATGAGCACACAGACAACCTCCCCTGCCGGTAACCATGCCTATTACTCCATTTTCCGGGACATGGGGATCGAGGAATTCAAACAGTGCATTCAGCACCACCTGGTGAGCTTCCAGGGCCGGGACCCGGACCGCGCCAGCGACCAGGACGTCTACCGGGCGCTCTCCTATGCCCTGCGCGACGTGCTCATGGAAAAGTGGATCAAAACCCAGAAAACCTTCTACGCCGAGAAGATGAAACGGGTGTACTACCTGTCGCTCGAATTTCTCGTCGGCCGCTCGCTGGGCAACGCTATCGTCAACATGGGGCTGATGCACGAGATCACCCAGGCCCTGCAACAACTCGGCTACGACCTGGAGGTCCTGCAGGAGTGCGAGGAAGACGCTGCCCTGGGCAACGGAGGCCTCGGCCGGCTGGCCTCCTGTTTCATGGATTCCATCGCCACCATGAAGATTCCGGCCTACGGCTACGGCATCCGCTATGACTTCGGTCTGTTCAACCAGAAAATCGTCGACGGCTATCAGGTCGAGACCCCGGACAGTTGGCTGCGGCTCGGCTCGCCGTGGATGTACGAACGGACCTCGTTCATGTACCCGGTGCAGTTCTACGGCCACGTCACCGCCACGACCGACGAGAACGGCCACTACCGCGCCCGCTGGACCGACACCCAGATCGTCATGGCCATGGCCTGCGACCTGCTTGTACCCGGCTTCAACAACGATCACGTGATCAACATGCGCCTGTGGCGGGCCAAGGCCTCGCGCGAACTCGATCTGCACAGTTTCAACGCCGGCGACTACATCAACGCCGTGGAGAGCAAGGTCAGGTCAGAGACCATCTCCAAGGTGCTCTACCCCAGCGACGACATCAGCGAAGGCCAGGAACTGCGTCTCAAGCAGCAGTACTTCTTCGTCTGCGCCACCTTCCAGGACATACTGCGGCGCTACCGCAAGGAAAACGCCACCTTCGACGACTTCCCCAACCAGGTGGCGGTACAGCTCAACGACACCCATCCGGCCATCGCCATTCCGGAGTTGATGCGCATCTTCCTCGACGCCGAGGGACTGGGCTGGGAGCAGTCATGGGACCTGTGCGTACGCACATTCGCCTACACCAACCACACCCTCATGCCCGAAGCCCTGGAGACCTGGCCGGTGGACATGCTCGGCCGGGTACTGCCCCGGCACCTGGAGATCATTTACGAGATCAACCGACGCTTCCTCGAGGAGGTGGCCAACCGCTACCCGGGAAACAACCGAAAACTTATGGAGATGTCGCTCATCGACGAGGGATCGGTGCGGCGGGTGCGCATGGCCAACCTGGCCATTATAGGCAGCCACTCGGTCAACGGTGTCGCCGCTCTCCACTCCGAACTGCTCAAAACCTACTTGTTCCGCAACTTCCACGAGATGTATCCGGACCGGATCAACTCCAAGACCAACGGCATCACCCCCCGGCGCTGGCTGCTCTTGTGCAACGACGATCTCGCCCAACTGATCGGCGAGAAGATCGGCTACGACTGGGCGGTGGACTTGGATAAACTCCGCGCCCTCGAGCCCTACAGTGACGACCCGGTCTTCCACCAGCGTTGGCAGGAGGTGAAACTGCGCAACAAAAAACGGCTGGCCGCGATCATCAACGAGACCTGCGGCATCACGGTGAACCCGGACACCCTGTTCGATATCCACGTGAAGCGGATCCACGAGTACAAACGGCAGTTGCTCAACGTCCTGCACGTCATCCATTTCTACCAGCGGCTGCTCACCCGCCCGGACGAGCCGTTTGTCCCGCGCACCATCATCTTCGCCGGCAAGGCGGCCCCGTCCTATGTGCGCGCCAAGCTGATCATCAAGCTGATCAACAGCGTGGCCGAGGTGGTCAACAACGACCCGCGTATCGGCGACCGCCTCAAGGTGGTGTTCATCCCCAATTACAGCGTGTCGCTGGCCGAGCGGATCATCCCGGCGGCTGATCTCTCTGAGCAGATCTCCACCGCCGGCACCGAGGCCTCGGGCACCGGCAACATGAAATTCGCCCTGAACGGCGCCCTGACCATCGGCACCCTGGACGGCGCCAATATCGAAATCCGCGAAGAGGTGGGGCCCGAAAACATCTTTATCTTCGGCATGACCGCCGAGGAAGCGGCCTACGAGAAGAAGTGCAAGTCGCGCAAGCCCTGGCAGGTCTACGAAAACAACCCGGAGGTGCGCGGCATCATCGACACCATCACCCACGGCGCCTTCAGCGACGGCGACCGGGACCTGTTCCGGCCAATCGTCGACGACCTGCTCAGCGAGAACGACCCCTACCTGCTGCTCCTCGACCTGGAGTCCTACCTCGAGTGCCAGCGGCTGGTCGGCGAGACCTACGCCAACCGCGCCACCTGGCTGCGGCGATCAATCCTCAACGTGGCGCGCGTGGGCAAGTTCTCCAGCGACCGCACCATCCGCGAATACGCCGAAGATATCTGGGGCCTGCAGGTCGAGCGCTGAACCGCACCGCCGGCTCCGCCCTGCCCGCACCCGGCCGCGAGGTGCTTTTCCCTCCGGCCGGGCGCGACCGTCGTCCCGTGCCTGTCCCGCAACGGCCAACGCCGCCCAGCCGAAAACGGACCTGCAGGTCCGATCTTGTTTGACGCGGGCTGCCCGAGTGCCTATTCTTATTAGCTATTGACCCTGGGCCCGGCGCTCACCCCGTGAACAGACGTTCGCAGCCACCGGTCACCGCCGACCCGTTCATCCGCTCAACACCGGAGTACTCCGCATGCCCATGAACGAACAGCCCCCCTGGGGCAAGAAAAAACAACCCAGCGGGCCGGAAGACCTGCTCGCCGCGCTCATCCAGAAAGTTCGCGACACCTTTGCCGGCCGGGACAAGGAACCGCCCCAGGGTCCGCCGGGCGAACCGCCCGCGGAGCGGCCGGCCGGACCTTTCAGCGGCCCGGGCAAGGTCGTTGCCATCGTGGCCGCCTTCATTGTCCTGCAGGCGGTGGCCGGCGCTTTCTACACCATCAAGCCGGGCGAGGTGGGCATTGTCCTGCGCTTCGGCCAGTACCACAGCACCACCACGCCAGGTCTGCACTTCAAGATTCCCTACGTCGACGAAATGACCAAGGTGGACGTGGAGAGCGTGCGCAAGGAGGAGTTCGGCTTCCGCACCCGCACCCCGGGTGCCGCCGCCTTCGACCGCAAGGGCTTCGACATGGAAGCGCTCATGCTCACCGGCGACAAGGACGTGATCGAGGTGGCCTGGATTGTGCAATATAAGGTGAGCGACCCGGTTCTCTTCCTCTACCGGGTGCGCGACGTGGCCCAGATCGTCCGGGATGCCTCGGAGACGGTCACCAGGCGGATCGTCGGCAACATGGATTTCGACTACGTACTCAGCAACCGCGAGATCCTCGCGGCCAACGCGCGGAAGGAGTTACAGGACCAACTCAACCGGCTGGAAAGCGGCGTCGATGTCATGACCCTGCAGTTGCTCGACATCAACCCGCCCGAGCAGGTCAAGCCGGCCTTCAACGAGGTCAACATCGCCGATCAGGACATGAAGCGGTTGGTCAACGAGGCCGAGGAAACCTACAACCGGGTGATTCCCAAAGCGCGCGGCAGCGCCAAGCAGATCGTCGAGGAGGCCCGCGGTTACGCGGTCGAGCGGACCAACCGGGCCAACGGTGAAACCAACCGGTTCAAGGCCATCGTCAAGGAATACGAGGGGGCTGAGGAGGTCACCCGGCAGCGCCTCTACCTGGAGGCGATGCAGGAGATCCTGCCCCAGGTCGAACAGGTGTACGTGGTCGACGGCAGCCAGCAGAACATCCTGCCGCTGCTCGACCTCTCCCGCAAGGTCCGCAAGGAGCCGGTCGCACCGCCTGCCGAAGCGCAGGAGTAAGAGCCGCGTCTTCAGGCACGGCTTCAAGCCTCTCATCACTCTACCGACAGGAACGCATGAACAATATTCTCCGCTTTCTTCTCATCGGCCTCATCGCCGTGGCCGCTGTCGCCGTCTGGGACGGTTTCTATGTCCTGCGCGAGGGCCAGCAGGCGGTCATCACCCAGTTCGGCAGGCCGGTGGGCCAGTCGATCCTCACCGCCGGTCTCAAGTTCAAGCTGCCGGTCATCCAGAAGGTGCAGTATTTCGACAAGCGCATCCTTGTCTGGGACGGTGATCCCAACCAGATCCCGACCAACGACAAGACCTTCATCTACATGGACAACACGGCGCGCTGGCGCATCGTCGACCCGCTGCGCTTCCTCCAGGCCGTGGGCACCGAACGGCGGGCCATGACCCTCCTCGGCGACATCCTCGACGGCACGGTGCGCGACCTGGTCAACAAGAACGACCTGATCGAGATCATCCGCAGTTCCGACTGGTCCCCCGACTTCATGGCCTCCACTGTCCAGTCGCGTGACCTGGTCGTACCGCCCAAGGTCGGTCGCGACCGGATCAGCCACATGGTGCTCGAGGCCGCCTCGAAGATCACCCCGCAGTACGGCATCGAACTGATGGACGTGATGTTCAAGCGGGTTAACTACATCGAGTCGGTCCGCCTCAAGGTGTATGACCGGATGGTTTCCGAACGCAAGCGGATCGCTGCGGAGAAGCGCTCCACCGGCGAGGGCCTCAAGGCCGAAATCCTCGGCCGGGTGGACCGGGAACTGGCGGAGATCACCTCCAAAGCCAGGCGGGAGGCGACCGAGATCCGCGGTGCGGCCGATGCCGAAGCGACCAAGATCTACGGCGAGGCCTACTCGGGCCATGCCGAGTTCTTCGCCTTCCAGAAGAGCCTGGAGAGCTACCGCAACATCATCACCAAGAACACCTCGCTGATCCTCTCGTCGGATTCGGATCTGTTCCACTATCTAGAAAATCAGAAGGTCAGGAAATAGCCGCCGCAAGACCCGCAAACAGGAAGGGCGCGCCATGGCGCGCCCTTCCTGTTTGCACACCACCGGCTCGTGGAGTTCCGTCGTCAGTCGAACATGACCGGCGGGCCGTCGTCGTCAAGAAAGGCGGGCCGCTGTTCGGGGGAATAGGTGATCCTGCCCTGTTCCTCGAGCATGGCCTCGAAACGGAGCAGATCCTCCTCGGAGGTGAGCGCGTCCAGGCCGAGGCGCTCGAAGCGGCAGTCGCAATGAATGAGCTGACCGCCGCACCAGGGGCAAATCTCCACCGGACAGCCCAGTTCGTGGCATTCGCCGGCCACCGCATGGCAGGCCGGGCAGATGTCGGCGTCCACCTGCAGCGGCTCGTAGACGGGCAGGTCACCGGACCCGGCGCAGACCTGGGCGAAGGCCTCCTGGCTCTCGTAGCCGAAGAAATCGAGCAGTTCCGCGTCCAGGTAGTTGTCCCGCAGGCTCCCCTGGAACTCAACCCCCTCGCTGGACACCAGGTAAAA
>Ga0265295_1003320_pt1 | contig 23630 bp, 24 predicted proteins | sample Munlansysbiofilm_FD_192503 | JGI IMG/M metagenome (GOLD analysis project Ga0265295, IMG submission 192503) | Leachate microbial communities from a municipal landfill in Southern Ontario, Canada - Methane capture system biofilm | ecosystem: Engineered > Solid waste > Landfill > Unclassified ...
ATTTAATTTCCTTGCGTAGTTTAAGGCTTGCATTTTATCGTAATCTAGTGGCACAAATATCATAAAAGAATCTGAATCATATCGAGAAATTTTGATGTTTTTAGGCATAATATCCACCATACGCTTGGTAATTTTCTCAATAATTTTATCCGTTTCTTTGGTTCCAAATGTATTATCAATGTCAGCAAAATTATCTAGATCCAAATAGATCATTGAGAAAGAGACATCTTTACCAATTTTTGCAATATATGAAGAAACATATGAGTTCATAGCACTTCTAGATAGTGCACCTTCGACTAAAATATTTCTTTCTTCTTTGTATCGTCTTTCGGTCGTTAAAACATTTTTTGCAAGAAAATACAACAATGCAATCGTAATACCTAGAACAACAACAAAGATAACTGTCGAGGTAACGCTACCCATTTCAGTTTGTAAAATGATTTTAAACATGTTATTTCACCTCTTTTTTCTTAGATAGTTTATCAAGTGAAAATTCATTTAGCAAGACAACTGCATCATCAAAGCGCATCGCTTTTCCAATGTAGAAGCCTTGAACGGTGTTACAACCGCTCTTTTTAAGTAATTGGTACTGCTTATCATCCTCAACGCCCTCAGCAATCACTTCTAAATCTAAGTTCTTAGCTAAGGAGATGATCATGTTGATGATGGCCTTAGAATATTTATCACTAAGCGCGTACATGATGAACTTGCGGTCGATTTTAATTGAATCAATCGGTAACTCTTTTAGATATAAGAGTGAACTATAACCGGTCCCAAAGTCATCTAGGTGAATTGAAACCCCAAAACGTTGTAATATTTTAAGTTTCTCAATGATCAATTCAAATGAGGTCATTAAGAAGGTTTCTGTTACTTCAATCGAAATCGAGTTTGGTTTTAAATCATAACTTTGATAGATTTGTATAAACTCATTTGTAAAACCCGCTTGAAGCATTTGAACTGGTGATATATTCATTGAGATGTTGATGTCATAGCTTTCAAGTGCTTTAGCCATTTTAAAGGTTTGGTGCATGATTTGTCTACCAATATCAATAATTAAGTTGTTTGATTCAGCTAGAGAGATATACTCTTCTGGTGATGTACTTAAATACTTTTTGTTATCCCATCGAATAAGTGCTTCAAAACCGACAATTCTATCTGAAACGGTCGAATACTGAGGTTGTAAGAACATCACAAACTCTTCTTTTTCAATCGCCTCAATCAAATCTTTTTCCATTTGTTCTTTTTTATTCACAAACTGACCAAGCGTGATGTCATAAGTCACCAGTTTGCTTGTTAATAAGGTCTTACATTTGTTTAAGGCAAGCATGGCGTTATCATAAATTTCATCTTGATTTAGGCTAACGTAGTTGTCGTGCTCTAAGTTAAATACACCAAAACGGAAATCTAACAAGAAATTATTCTCATCCACGTCGATGGTTTGTTCAAGCGTTTGAGATAGTTTTTCGACAAATGGTTTAATGTCCTCGTAACTAGCCAGGTCTTTAAAGAATATCGCAAAATGATCTTGATATAAATTATAAAGGGTGGCATTTTTATCTTTAATTAATTCTAAGGTGGTGTTTCTGATGTTGATAATCATTTGATTAACGACAACTTCACCTAATAACTTAACGTAATTAGTAAAATTGACCATCGAAAAAACGAGTAGGGCATTTTTGTTGCTATGTGTCTCTGTTTGACTGACATATGCCGCTAAGTCATACTTTAAATGATTGATGTTTGGTAATTTAGAGATCGAATTAAAATGGGCAATCGAACGGTAAGACTGAAACTTTAATTCAAGTTTCGTGTAGTTATCCGCAACGAGTAAATACCCAAACGTTGTTTTTAGTGGAATGAATCTTAAATAGAGTTGATGCTTCTCTAAATCAAAGCGTGTTGATAACACTTTTTGACGTTTAATGATGTCTAGAGGGTTTTGATTGTCCTCAACTAATAGAAAATCACGCACACTAACTAATTTATCGTGAGCAACAATGGTTTCTTTAAAACTTCTATTTTTCTTTAAGATTTTGCCGTAACGGTTAATTTTTACCATCATTGGCTTGTCGTAATAAAACTTAAACCTTGAGTTTTCAATGTCCGCTACTTTCATTTCGACTAACTTATAACCGAGTAATAAGAAGCCGATGAATAATACCACGGATAGACTAAAAATTAGAATCAGTGTTTCAATTAAGGCTTGATTTGATCCAATCACATCGTCATACAAAAAGACATTGACGAAGTAAATCGGTTCTAATGAGTCATAATTGACTTCATTAAAGGTAATAAAAGAGACTTCATCTAGGTAGGTTGTTTCAATCAAGCCAGATTGATTTGATCGAAGATTCAAAAAGAAGTCTTTGCGTTCAACCTCAAGTAAAAAATGGTTGCCAAATTTGGTCGTTGAGTATTGTTGATTAGAACTGATAAACACATAGCCGTCTTGAGAGATAATGTAACTTTGATAGCTACTTGCGTGATTTGAATTAAAGATGTTTTCGACGTAAGCGTTGGCATCAAGTAACATGACATAATCATTTGAGGTAAAGACAACGTAATTGGTTTGATCTTCTGTATTAAATACGGTGCTTAGTGGGTAAATCGATACGGGTATTTGAAAATAATTCGTTTCGAAAAACACTTGCTGATAAACTAAGCTTTCACCGAATAAGGACAGTGTGTTTCCTTCTTTTTTCCCAAAGGCAACGGGCGTTAAGCCATTAAATGTGACACTTTCTTTATGATCATTTAAACCGTCGATTGGATTTACATCATTCATGTGAGCATCAAGGTAGACTAAAAATGCGTCGTAATCCTTTTTAAAGGTGGACGATAGGTGTGTATTCATCGATTCACCAATTAAACTTAGATTGTCGGTGGTTCTTTCTCTTAAGAAATTGTTCGTAATTAGAAAAAACGATGCGTAAAGCAGTGCACTAAGCACGCTAAATCCTAAAATCATAAAGATACTTAATCGAATTTGAAACCGTTTCACGCCATCACATCCTTCCTAATTGAACATTGTATCATAAAAAAACAAAGAAAAAACGCGTATTTCTTTATTACCATTATACAACAAAACTCTAAAAATAAACCGAATCACATCAAAAGTAGAAAAAAAAACACGTTTGAATGAAATCAAACGCATTTTTTCGAGTTTGTTAGTAGTGTCTAATCAAACTAATTTCATTAATTTCTAGACCACTTCGGTTGAATCTTAAACCTAAGAACGTGAGGCCTTTTTCGATGATGATCTGTGCACTGACCGTTAGTTCTTTACCATCGGTTCCATTGCTTGTGATGGTTTGTTTGATGGTATTTTCAATTAAAAGGGAAAAAGGCATTTGTGATAAGCTTGGTTCGTCACTTTGTAATTTAAATTCCACAATGTACTTAGAGGTTTCTAATACATCAATGGCGTAATACACGTATTCGTTTTTTAGGCAATTGGTTAGACCATTTTTACTTGTTTTGATGGCTTGACTCTTTAAATGGGTCTTCTCAAGTGCTAGCTCTGTTTTTCCCCACGGCTCTTTGTTAACTGCCAAGGCTTTGATTGGCTTGTCTTTTTTAAATTCTAAGGTCATGCTTTGTTTGACTAGTGGTTTACTAGTCAGCTGATAAATCACTTGTTGACCGACTTGGATTAAAATCGTATCCAGATTAGCTTCGATTTTATAATCATGGTTAGTGATTACTCTTAATTGGTTCACAGAGACGTTTTGTTCTAGATGATACACCATCACATCTTTTTGAAAGCCAAAAAGTGGCTTTCCATCAATTAAAAGATCGTCAATTTGTGGTTGTTCTAAAAGATTTTCATGGTGTTTATTCAATTTTCCTTGTTGTTTTTGATACGTATAAGAATCTAAAACAAAGTTGGTTATGTTTGAGGCAACTCGTTCTAGCTCACCTCTTGTGATCTGGCCTTTATGAAGCATGTCTTTGGTGTTGTCATTACCAGAGTTGTTCTTAGCATCCGTAATCACCATATAAATGTCGTTTTGAGCCCGAACCATCATCGCCGTGTTGTCTTTTGATGCACGGTCTTGGTCGTCGTTCATTTTAGCCCACCAATCGGTAATGACGATGCCTTTAAATTTAAAGTCGTGTCTTAGAATGGTCGTATTTAAATCATAGTTTGAGGCTGCCCAAATCCCGTTGATTGGATTATAAGCGGTCATAATGGCTTTGACGTTTGCGTGTTTAATCGCAAGTTCAAATCCCTTTAAATAGATTTCTCTTAAAGCTCTTTCTGAAACGATGGCGTTACTATCAAACCGAAGATGTTCTTGATTGTTGCAAGCAAAGTGCTTTAATGAGCCTGTAACCCCACCTTTATCTAACCCATTAATGACGGCTTTTGCCATGTGACCGGTTAAATAAGGGTCTTCTGAGAAGTATTCAAAGTTACGTCCATTTAGTGGGTGTCTATGAATGTTCATCCCTGGGGCAAGTAAAAGCTCGATGTTGTAATTTTGCATCTCTAAAGCAATCCCATAGTAGAGATCACTCACGAGTGATTCATTAAAGCTAGATGCCAGCAGCGTGCCGATTGGTATAGAGGTAGCTTCATAGCCGCTATCCATGCGTATGCCGCTTGGACCGTCGGCACCACACAAAATTGGAAACCCTTTTTGTTTTAATTCATCAGTTACACCGGCAAACGCACACGCGGTTCCAGGTGTGACTTTTGGACTACTCATGCCTTCACCACGGGTGAGGCAGATTAAGTCATCGTCACTTAATGAGGCGATAAAACCGTTTAATAAGCTTCTATCATTAAAGACTTCATTTAAATTTGAGACGTGCGCATTTGTTAGAGCTTGTGGGCGCATGTCAACGATTCGTTTTTTCAGTGACGTTTTACGAATTGGTACATCTTCGTATGAAATTACGTAGCCGTTTTGATCTAGTTTAGGCTTTATACGCTCAAATCGAACCACAGGACGTAGCGCCTCACTTACTTTTTTGACTAAATAGGTTTGATCTAGATGATACTTATAGCATGGCATTAAATCCATGGAGTCAAATCCAACATAAACATGATAATCGCCCGCTTCTAAGACATAACTGCTTGGATAGCCACTTTTTCCTTCTTCGTCATAACTTGATATTTCAGTTAAGTCAATGGTAATCGAGAAGTGTTCATCAAAGGCAGGTTTAATCACGTTCGTTTTGTAATAGCCAATGAGCTCTTTATCTGGTTTACCAAGTGCGCCTTGAGGTGCCTTTACGTAGACTTGAATCACTTGTTTTGAGGCGTATTTTCCAACGTTTGAAATCAGACCTTCAATCGTAATTAGTTGCTTATTAGGGGATACTGTCGAGGTTTGAAGCTTAAATTTTGTGTAGGTTAACCCATAACCAAATGGGTATAAAATGGCTTCTTTCTTAAACGTGTTAAAATATCGGTAACCGACATAAATGTCTTCGGTATATTTGTTTTCAATTGCCCCAAATGTTTGATTCGAAGGGTAATCCTCGATCGTTTTTGCGATGGTATCGGTTAGTTTACCACTAGGACTATCATAACCTGATAAAAGATCACTAATCGCAAGTGCACCTTGTAAGCCGCCATGATAAGCAAGCAAACAAGCAGAAATTTGATACTTTTCGATAAATGACATATCAATTAAGTTACCAACGTTTAAGACGACAACAGTTTCTTTAAAATGATCACTAACATTTTTTAAAAGTAGTTCTTCTTCATCAGTCAAAAGATAACTGCCTTTTTCTTTTTGATTGTCTTTGTCTTCACCAGCCGTACGACCAAGAAATACTACCGCTATATCACTAAATTTAGCGGCATCTTCGTAGGTTTTTTCATCAAGAACCATTTCAATCTGGCTCCATGGTTCACTTGCCCACATGCCATTGCCACTGTTGAATGGGTGTTCATTAACCCATGCTTGATAGGTCTTGATCAACGCCTCATTTAACGCTAACCTTGGGTTCATTTGAAGCGCTTCTAGAATGCTGTATTTTTTTCTAACATTCACAAGACCACCAGAGCCTGTGCCTGATTGATAATAGTCAAATTGAATTCGACCAAAAACACTCACTTTTTGATTGATCAACGGTAAAACACCATTGTTTTTTAATAGCACCATACCTTCTTTGGCCATTAATCGAGATAAGCCTGCTAACCCGTCCATAGGTTTAAAAGGCGTTCTTTTTTCTAACTCATAATATGTTGTCACATCGCCACCCCGTTTTCTTATCTAATTATAACAAATCAATTGGTGATATGATACCCAATAATATGAAAAAACACCAAGAAATTTAAGTTTCCTGATGTTTCCTTAACTAAGAGCTAGTTTTTCTTCTTTTCTTTGTCTTGATACATGAATTGATCCAGTACGTCGATAAAAGCATTCGCGTTTTGATGTTTTTCTTTATCAAAGACTTCATAACCGATTGAAAACTCAATCAAATACGGTTTTAATCCTAACGCATTATAGGCTTGAACCCGATGTTCAATCGCCTGATTCAATTGTTTAATTTCATCTTCGTCATCGATGTCGATAACGATACAAAACTCATCGCCACCATATCGTGCGATTAACGCGTCTTTTGATGTGGCATCTTTAAGTAATTTAGCCACAACCTGTAATGCGAAGTCACCTTCGGTATGCCCGTAGGTGTCATTGATTTGTTTAAAATTATCTAAGTCAATCATTGATGCCGCAAACGAATGTTCTTTTGAGGCATTATTGATTCGCTCAACTAGATGCTGTTGTAATTTCTTTCGATTAAAGACATTGGTCAAATAATCAATTTCCATTTGATTGGCTTGTGTATCGATAAACACAAGTAAAATCGAGATTGTTATACTGTTATAAATAAGCGAATACCCATAAAAGAAAATATGAATAATTGAGGCAAAAACCGGTGGAATAACAAACGCAATCAATGACGTAAACTGACGTTTATCGATACGCGATTGATTTTTGATGATGTAAATCATACTAAAAATCATCAACCCATACGCATAAACGAGTGATAAGACATAAAGCGGCCCGCGTTCATAGATGTTTTGTTCATTGATGGTGTAATAAAGCCCCCTTGAAATTGCGATTGTCGCAAACACTAGGTTTATGGCGAACAATATAAGGAGAATTGAGATCCACTGATTTAATTTACGTTTTGATAAATTCACTCGGTAGTTCACGTATAGTGTCCATATCAGTGGTAAAAGCGGGGTAAGAATGAACACTAGGTAATTACCAATTTGGTTGAGTATAGCGAAATAAGGTTGCTCAAGTCCATCAAATCGCGAGAGAACATCCAATACGTTCATCACAATATTTGAAATAATCAAGTATTTGAACAAGGTCTGTTCCACCGTTTTTTGATACTTGTACTTGTAGGTAAAATACAAAAATATGACCAAAATCATAATGGAATACAAACTCAAAACCACATTGTTTTGAAACAACCTTACCACCCCCTTTAATCGAAATAGATTAACTACACTATATCATAAATGATAACCCGAATAAACTAATTAAGTAATACCCTTACGACATTTTTCAAACATATGAAAAAAACGAAGGATTTCTCCTAAGTTTTTTTGATTTCTATAAAGGAAATACGTTTTTACCCAATTCTTGGTTTACAATTTGTCCACCAGCACTATAAAATGCCGATAACCCTGAGAAAATTCCAACGTAACCAGCAATCACATGGATTAAATGTGAGTCTAAGAAGTTTGCGAGCGCTAATAAGTAGAATAATACCGCTAAACTTGAAAAAATTACTTTTGAACTTGTGTTGTGCGAAAGTGTACCAACAAACATGAACGTGGTAAATAATCCCCAGACAAGCAAGTAAAATCCCATCGAAAGATTATCTGCTTCAAACCCAGCCGGTGCTTGAGTCCAAATCATGACAAGCGATAACCAAAATAAACCATACGCGGTAAACGCAGTACCACCAAAGGTATTTCCAATCTTAAATTCTAAAATACCAGCGATGATTTGAGCAATACCACCAAGCGCGACACCCATTGCGATAATGACAATCGTTAATGGAATAAAATCCGCGTTGTGGATATTTAATAAAATCGTGGCAAGACCAAATCCAAGTAAGCCGAGTGGGCCTGGATTCATTTGTTTTTGTGTTGACATACTGTATTCCCCATTTCTATTTTTTTAAAAGACAACAATGCATATTATACATAAAAAAAAGAAATAGTCTAGTATTTTCTTTGAAATGCTTACTATTTCTTTTATCTATCTAGTCTTCTATTATAATTTTCATTTCATTTGCATCAAATTCTTGAATGAGCATTTCGATTTTCTCACAAACCAACTTGAAACTTTGGTTGATGTCTTCTGGTTTAATGAACTCCTCATAACGATAATAAATCAGCTCTTCAACTTCTACTTTATTCATGTTAAAACCAAATTCCTCTTCATCTAATTCAAGCTCAATAAAGTAATCTTCAAACATGCCTGAAATGGTGATGATGATTGTTTCATCAATGGTATCGATTGAGTGTTTAATTCGTGTGAAGTTCATCTTTTGAAGTTCTTTGATGAATAACTTTGAATCATACGCTCTGATGATCCTTGAAAAAGCTAAATCGTTTTCGTTAGCGTAGGACAAGTACTGTTGTTTTTTATGTTTTAAGTAGTATTTTTTCGCTTCTTTGGCAAAATAAACCGTTAGGGTTGATCCAAGTAAAAACAAGATTGTCAGAATAATCATGAGGACTTGATGCTTTCTAATCAGGATTAAGATAATCGCACTTACTAGAAAAAGTGGACTAAGCGCTAGGGTGAGTTTAACCAATCGGTCATAGAACACTTTTTTTTCTTGATATACTTTATTACTATTCATTTTTAGCCTTCTTTCATTTCAGTAATTAAACATCAGTATCTCTATTATACCAAAGAAAGAGTTATGAAAGAATAGTATTATATAAAAAATATTTAATTTAAAATGAGGTTAGGATATTCGATAAAAATTGTTTGGTTTTCTCATTTTTTGGTTCATTGAAAATGACACTTGGATGACCTTCTTCAATGATCTTTCCACCTTTATCCATCACAACAATTTTATCTGCAAAATGTCTTGCAAATCCCATTTCGTGTGTCACGATAATCATCGTGATCCCCGTTTGGATTAAATCTTTCATAAGCAATAAGACTTCTTTGATCATTTCTGGGTCTAGTGCGCTGGTTGGTTCATCAAATAAAATAGCGGTAGGATCCATTAATAAAGCCCTAAGAATTGCCACACGTTGTTGTTGCCCGCCTGAAAGCTGGTTTGGATAATTGTTGATTTTTTCTGCTAAACCGACTTTTTCTAAAAGCGTCATGGCTTTAGAGATTGCCTCACTTTTGTCTCTTTTTAGGACGTCAACTTGTGCAAGTGTCAAGTTCTCTAAAATCGTTAGATGTGGAAATAAATTAAAGTTTTGAAAGACCATCCCGACGTGCTTACGATGTTCATAAACATCATAATTTGGATTTAAGATATTCTTACCTTCGAATTCTATGGTACCCTCAGTTGGGTATTCCATGAGATTTAGTGTTCGTAAAAGTGTTGACTTACCACTACCAGAAGGTCCAATAATGATTGTAACTTCGTGTTGATTAATTGTTAAGGATACGTCATCAAGTGCTTTGGTTCCATCCTCAAAGACTTTTGATAATTTTTCTATTTTAAACAAGCTATTATTTGGCATAAGATAACCTCTTTTCAAAATACCCCATTAACTTAGCGGTTGGAAACGTTAGCATAAAATAGAGTATCGCAACCACAATATAAGTTTCTTTAACGGCATAAGTCGAGGTACGTACAATCGTTGCCGCATACATGAGTTCTGCAATACCTAGATACATGAAAATCGATGTTTCTTTGATCATCGTCACAAACTCATTACCGAGTGCCGGTATGATGTGTTTAATCGCTTGTGGTAGAATAATCTTTCTCATGGTTTGTTTTTGATTCATTCCAAGTGACAATGCCGCTTCTTTTTGTCCTTTTGGTACGGATAATATGCCCCCACGAATGATTTCTGAGACGTAAGCACTCGAGTTAATTAATAACGCCAACATCCCTGGAATAAAACTCGATAAATCAATGCCTAAAAAGACAACAACCGGTAGACGAACCATACTATAAATGAGTAACACCTGAACCAATAGTGGTGTCCCGCGGATTAATTCAACGTAACTTTTCGAAATCACGTGCAGGACTTTATGCCTACTTAATCTCATAAATGCCGGAATGAAACCAAGCATTGAGCCAAAGACAACCGATAATAGCGCCAGCAACAACGTCATGCCTAAGCCGCTAAATAATATCCCTAGGTAATAAGGGTCTAAGACAAATGAGAAATCCATTTTAGTTCTTATTTAGTTCGGTCATGTCAAAAATGATTTGATCCATTTTTCCAGACGAAATGAGTGATTCTAATACCTGATTAATTACAGCTAATAGTTCGGTATTTCCTTTTTGTACAGCCGCTGCAGAACCTTCTTCAGGGTTACCTATTTGTAAATCTAGAATGTGCAAACCACTGATGTTTTTTAAGTACCCTTCAGCCACAGGACGTTCAACAACAACCGCATTTAGCTGTTTGTTTGATAATCTTAAGACCAAATCAGGCACCGATTGAATGAATTGTGTTTGAGCTTTATTAAAGTGTTCTTCGACAAGCGTTTGTTGAACAGACCCAATTTGAGCACCAATTCTAAGACTTGCTACATTCAAGCTTTCCAAACTTGCGAAGGAATCTTTTTCTGATTCATTCACTAAAATGACTTGGTTGGCTTCGTAATAGATCATTGAAAAGTCCACTTGTTTTTTTCTTTCTTCACTTGGATTCATTCCAGCTAAAACAAAGTCAACTTTACCATTTTCTAAATCGTCTAACAAGAATTCAAAGCCCTTATTGACCACTTTTAAGTTCTTACCCAACGCTTTGGCAACTTCCTTGGCAATCTCAATATCAATACCAACTAGGGTTTGTTTGCCACTGACTTTCATTGGCCACTCGTATGGTGGATAGTCAGCCGATGTGCCTAAGGTGATGTACTCCGTATAAGATTCATCTCTTGTATAGGTAAATATGTTGTTTTGTCCCTGACAAGACGCTAAAAACAACCCCGCTGTTACTGCTAATATTAAACTTACTAATTTTTTCATTTTCTTCTTCTCCTTATATTTTTATATAAAAAAACGCCCTTGGCAAAAAACTTGCCAAGGACGATTATTACCGCGGTACCACCTTGATTCTAGTCTAAAAAAGACTAGCACTTACCTAGTTAACGCCTAGCTACGTTTAAACCTAAAATTGAGTGACACGTAAAGGGGCCAAAAAATAAAAAAAACCTAGCATAATAGCTAAGGACGAAATTTTCCGTGGTACCACCTTAGTTCTAGTGTAAACACTAGCACTTAAATCGTTAACGCCGATTAATACGTTTAAACCTCAATCATTCGATTTAAAAGCTCCCAAGCACGTTCATATGTATCCCACACTGATTTACACCAACCATCAGCTCTCTTAAGAAGTCCTACAAATTACTACTCTTGTTCTTCGCTTACTTCAATTATAAATATCTAGCATCATTAATCAAGTCTTATTCATTTGAAAACGATTTCTTACTTTTTATAAAACCAATCAATATCCCGAGTAACGCCTTATTTAAAGCTAGGGTATGATATAATAGAAAAAGAATAAGGAGGCAAAAAAATGATTAGTTTAAACGTAACTTCTGAAGTCGGACAATTAAAAAAAGTCCTTCTGCATAGGCCAGGTCTCGAATTAGAACATTTGACCCCTAAATGGCTAAACCAACTGTTGTTTGATGACATTCCGTGGCTGAAACGTGCCCAAGAGGAACACGACGAATTCAAAAAAATTCTAGAAGACCATCAAGTTGAGGTCTTCTATCTAGAGGATTTAGTTTCTGAATCGCTGTCAAACAAACAGGTAAAAAACCAATTTATTGAACAGTTTATTGATGAGGCTGGCGTCATCAACAAACAAACGAAGAAAAAACTTCGTGCGTATTTAAGTTCACTTAATACCAAAGAAATGGTCAAAGAAACCATGTCAGGTATCCCAAAAACAAAACTTGAAGGGGTTCGATTGGTCTCACTCAAAGAACGCATTGAGGATTACCCGTTCATTACAGATCCAATGCCTAATTTGTATTTCACAAGAGATCCATTTTCGATCATCTTTGACGGCGTCAGTATTAATAAAATGCACCGAAATGTCAGAGAACGTGAAACGATTTATGGGGATTACATTTTTACGTACCACCCTTCATTTAAAGACAAGAAACGCTTTTATGAACGTACGGAAAAACCATCGATTGAAGGTGGTGACATTTTAGTTTTAAGCAAGAAAGTCGTCGCCATCGGTATTTCTGAGCGAACCAACCCGGATGCCATTGAACTCATTGCTAAATCGCTTTTTGAATCGAGTGAGCTTGAATACGTGGTGGCAATTGACATGCCAAAAAAACGTGCATTCATGCACCTTGATACCATTTTAACGCAGGTTAATACGTATCAATTCTTAGTACACCATGACTTTTTAAAAAAGTTAAATATCTATTTGATTAGACGTGGTTCAAAAAAAGACCATTTAGTCATCGAACACAAGGAAGAAACATTAAAACGTGTGTTCTCACGCTTGTTAAAAAATGCCATTACCATGATTCCATGTGGGGCAAACGACGCGATTGCATCCGACAGAGAACAATGGAACGATGGCGCCAATACATTAGCGATTTCTCCTGGTGTTGTCATTGTTTATGAAAGAAATACGATCACAAACAAATTATTAGAACAAGAAGGCATTAAAGTAATCCCAATGGCTTCTAGTGAGTTATCAAGAGGTCGAGGTGGCCCAAGATGCATGAGTATGCCACTTGAGAGACTCGATGTAGGTGAATACGAATGAAGATAGCATTTATCGGTAGTGGTGTTATGGGGTATCCTATGATCACACATTTAATTAACGCCGGGCACGAACTAACTGTTTATAACCGGTCAAAAGAAAAAACAAAGGGCTTAGAAACGAAAGCAACGATTGCAAATAATCTCCTCTCTGCGGTAAAAGACGCTCAAGTTGTATTTTCCATTGTGGGTTATCCAACGGACGTTAAAGAGATTTACGAAACCATCATTCCAAACGTAAAAAAGGGCACTATTTTAGTTGACATGACCACCTCTAGTCCAACGTTAGCCATTAATCTTGCGAAAAAAGCCGAAGCCTATGAACTTAGTATGTTAGATGCACCGGTGACTGGTGGTGACTTGGGAGCAAAAAATCAAACCCTTTCGATTATGGTCGGTGGCGATAAAAACGCATTTGATGTGGTTCTACCCTTATTAACTGTCCTTGGGAAAACCATCACTTATATGGGTAAATCGGGTAGTGGCCAACACATGAAACTGTCCAATCAAATCACAATCGCGGGAAACATCGCGGGGATTGCTGAAGGGTTAACCTATGCACGTGCTCAAGGCTTAGATTTAAACAGTGCTTATCAAGTGATCACCAACGGTTCTGCCTCAAGCTGGCAAGCCGTCAATAATGGATTAAAAATGATCAAAGACGATTACACCCCCGGTTTTTACATCAAACACTTTTTAAAAGATTTAAACCTTGCGATTGAAGAAAAGAAAGATTTGGATTTACCAATACTAACGACGGTAAGAAACATCTATGATCAACTATCAAAAGACTACTATGATGAGGGTACGCAAGCAATTATAGCTTACTACTTAAAAAAACAAATCTAGAAAAGCCGATTAACAAAAAAAGCGAAGAAATAAATTCTTGGCTTTTTTTATATGTTTAACGATTGTTTAAATGATGAATTGATCTTTTCCGTTACGTTTAGCAACGTAGAGCTTTTGATCAGCGTTATCAATTAGTTGATATAAAGTTTGATTGTCATAAAACTCTATTCCCCCACTGACACTAATGTTGGTTGTTTCTGTTAAATAGTAATTCTTAAATTCTTCTCTAATTCGATTACAACAGTTTAGGATTTCATCGCTTGTCTGATTTAAGCAAATAAGCATAAACTCCTCACCACCATAACGTCCAAACACCGATGAGTTGGGGATGTGTTTTAAGACAATAGATGAAAACTGTTTTAACACTTCATCACCAAAAACGTGACCTTTTGTGTCATTCACCTTCTTAAAATTATCAAGATCAAGCATCACCACCGCAAGTGTATCAAATACTTTTTTTCCCGTGAGAAGATGATTTAGTTGACTATAAAGGGATCTGTGGTTACAAATCCCCGTCAATGGATCCTTGATTGCTAATTCTTCTAAATATTTGTTTTTTGCTTTTAATTCTTCTTCAATTTCTTTTTTCTTTGTGATGTCAAAGACGATTCCAGCCATCAGCAAGGGTCTGTTTTTCTCATCTCGCTTGGTTACAACGCCACGATCATAAAACCAAAGGTAAGACCCATCCCTTTTTTTTATGCGGTATTCAACCTCATAAGCGTCTCTTTTTCCTTGAAGGTGTTCTAACATATTTGACATCACACGTTCATAGTCATCCTCGTGTAGCTTTTCGGTGAAAAATTGATAGTCGACCTGTTTTGGAATTTCTTCGTAAACATAGCCAAGTGCCATCACTTTTAATGGGTTAAACGTGACCTCATTGGTTTGATAATTCCAGTACCAGCGACCCAAGTTGCCAGTCCAGCCAAAATCGAGTGATTCGAGTGAATGATTATCTTCGTTCATTTGTTTGATGATTGTTTTTAATGACTGAACCTCATCTTGAAGTTCTTTGATACGTTTATTATTTTGATCCATAAGAACCACACCACTTTCTAACTACATTATAACATACCACCAAAAATAAGTACCTTACGAATGTTGTTTTTCAAGATTAATTAAATAGGATTTGACTTCAATTCCACCGTTATAACCAATCAATTGTTGATTTTTTCCAATCACACGGTGACACGGAATTAGAATCATCAATGGATTCTTATTTAACGCCTGTCCAACCGCTCTAGCCTTATTTTGATTAAACGCATTGATTGATAACTCCAAATAGGTAGTTGTTTTCCCGTAGGCAATCGCTCTTGTCATTTCTAAGACGGTCTTTCTAAACGGGCTTACATCGAGTTTGTAAGGTAGGCTAAATGCTTTAAGATTTCCATCAAAGTAGCGACTAAATTCGTCTTTGATGCGTTCTTCTAACCTTAACGAATCTGATTTAAGAGCCTCTTTAACAAGTGATATTAAGATAATGTTATTGTGTTCAACGACGATTTCTAAGTTACCAATGGGCGTCTTCAAATATAGCTTTCCTGAGTCTTTCATTAGTTAATAACAGGAACCACATTGCCTTCAAATTCTTCTTCAATCCACGCTTGGATTTCTAAGGATTTTAACACTTCAATTAACGCGATGACGCGTGGGTCATCAAGGTCAGATTCGTTGACCGCTAAGATGTTACTGTATGGATTTGTTTGATTCGCTAACTCTAAAATAAGCGCGTCCTTTGAAGGGGATAAATTGATATTTAACGCAAAATTGGTGTTAATCAAGATCAATTCAGCTTCGTTATTTTGATAAGCAAGCCCTAACATTTCTGGTGCGATGGTTGCTTTTATATCGAGATTTTTAAGATTTTGATCGATGTCATCTAACGTTGCATCAAATGGTTTTACGCCTTGTTTTAAAGTAATTAAGCCCGCTTCTACTAAAAGATTTAATAATCGTCCTTGGTCTGATAGTGAATTACTCATTAATACCGTATCGCCTTCTTTTACCTCTGTTAAGGACTCATAAGCTTTAGAATAGATACCAATGGGTTCAATGTGTATTGAAGCTGCCTTAACGATCGATGTGTTGTTTTCATTATTGTACCGATTTAAATAGGGTTCATGTTGAAAGAAATTGGCAATGATCTCATTATTCGTTAACGCAACGTTTGGTAAAACATAGTCAGAAAATTCAATAATCTCTAAGGTATAGCCTTTTTCTTTTAATAAGGGTTTTGCTTGTTCTAATATTGCCGCGTGCGGTAATGGTGAAGCGCCAACTTTGATCACTGATGGGTCTTCTTTTTGACAGCCAGTCAGTAGTGTGATTGAAACAATTGTTAATACAATTAATACGAATTTTTTCATTTTTTATTTTCTCCTATATTCGCTTATCTATTTTTTTTACGACGAAATCACCGATACCTTGGATTAAAAATACCAGTGCTAACACCGTAAGTGTTGATAATAATATCATGGTTTGATCATTTTTTACAAAGCCACTTTGATAGGCTAGGTGGCCAAGCCCACCTGCCCCAATCACCCCTGAAATTGAGGTAAACCCAATTAAGGTAACTGAGGTAATTACTAAACCTGAGATCAATCCAGGTAATGATTCTTTAAGTAAAATAGGCGTCATTTGTGTGGTCGTTTTTCCTAGAGATTCTAACATCTCTATGATGGACTTCGGGATTTCTCTTAACGATTGGTAAACCAATCTAGCGTAGAAAGGGGTTGCCGAAATCACAAGCGCTGGGATTGCAGCACTTGAGCCTAAAATGGTGCCGATGATTTGTTTGGTTAATGGCATGATTAGAATCATCAGAATCAAAAAAGGAATACTTCTTGCAATGTTTGTGAGAAAAACCAACAGTTGATGCACCACCTTTAAAATGCCTTTCTTTGACTCCGTCAAATACAACACATAGCCTATTAAAAAGCCAAACACTAATACAAAGATTAAGGTCACAAACGTCATGTAGATGGTGTCAATCAAAGCGTCTTGAAGTAAATCAAATCTGACGTTATCAAACATATAGATTCACCGACACTTTCGCTTTAAGATCAGCAATAGCTTCTAATTTATGCCTACCGCTCACTGTAATCAGTAAATAACCTACCGATTGATGATTAATCTCACTGATTTTAGCGTACAATATGCTGATATCGACTAGATGCTTTTTAGACACTTGAGAAATCAATGGATAGTTTATCTCATTTAGAAAATAGACTTCATAGACATCTTCTGTCACTTTATCTAAAAACCGATCATGAAAATGATTTAAAAATCGTTTTGACACACTCGATTGATGATTTAATGCCAAGTCGATGGTCTTTCCTGATTCAATGACGTGTTTGTCTTCAATAACACAAACATCACTACAGATGTATTTTACCGCATCAATGTCATGAGAGACAAATAGAATCGTTAAATTCATTTGCTGGTTGATTTGTTTTAATAAGTCCAAAATTTGATAAGCCGTTTCTTGATCCAAACTTGAAGTGATTTCATCACAAAGCAAATAATCAGGTTCATTCATGAGTGCTCTAGCGATGGCCACTCGTTGCATTTGCCCACCAGAAAGTGTTTTAGGGTATCTGTTTTCAAACCCTTCTAACCCGACAAGTTTTAACAGGTTTATCGCTTTTTGTTGTTTCTCAATTTTAGATAAATCCTTACCTTGGTAGCCAATCAACACATTAGTTAATACGTCTTGTTGATAAAGCAGGTTAAACTGTTGGAAAATCATCGAAACACGCTTTCTCATTTTTCTAAGTTCAAGCGTTGTTAATGTGGTTAAATCTTGATTATCAATCAATATTTGTCCACTATCGGGCTTAACAAGCCCGTTAAGCATTCGAATAAGACTCGACTTTCCAGCCCCACTTCTACCTAAAATGCCATAAATAGTACCCGTGTCTACTGATAGATTTAGATTCTCAAGTATCTTGATATCGTCGTATTTTTTTGACACATTTAATAGTTGAATCATGTTACCCCTCCGTTAAATAAAAAAATAAAAGCCTCGATAAAGAGACTTTAAATTCGTACAATTTATCGTTTATAGCTGTACCACCGTAGCTAATTGCTGGTTGGTAGACGTTCACAGAGCTATATCTCTCCCGTCTTCTTAATAATTTTTATATTTGATTGATGCTATTGTAACAATTAACGTATCGTTTGTAAAGAGAAATTACTCACTTTCATTAAAATACTTCTCATACCCCTTAGGGGGTAAAAAAAGACCTTTTTCATCTTTTTCATAAGTAAACACCTCGTAAACAGCCTCGACGTTGATTCTTCCATAGATGTGTGGGTAATAATCCTTATCGCTTGCTTGTTCAAATTTAATTGTTGATTCGAGTTTATTCGTATCAATCACTAAACAGATTAGTTTCATTTTTTCATTCATAAACCTCGTTGAAACTTTAAAAAACTGTTTGGGTGTTGATGCGTGTATGAAACCTGCTTCTGTTAGATAACGCTCACCTAAATAAGTATAATCAATCTCGCTTAAGTAATCTTCTAACTTCATATTCACTATGATATACATAATAATCACCTAATATTAATATTAACATAAAAGATCCTATTTATCACTATGTTCTTGCAAGTGCAAATCATTATCAAAAGTTACCTATACCCATTATAATAGTAATTAGAAAGGTGGTCTCTTATGTTTAATTTTACCATTGACAAGACACCGAAGAAAGACCTATCAAATGATAAAACCTATGATTTAATTGTCTTAGGCGGCGGTCCGGCCGGCTTAAATGCTGCCCTATACGCCAAAAGAAAAAATCTGGATGTGATCATTGTTGCTAATGAAATTGGCGGACAATTAAACAACACAAAAGATGTCGACAATTACTTAGGCTTTAAAGCCGTTGATGCTTCTAGACTCATTGAAGCGTTTCAATCGCACGTAAATACATTTGATGTGCCTACTTTGACTGGTGTATATGTTAAAGAAATCCAAAAATCGGATAACCTATTTGTCATTTCACTATCAACTGGTGAAACCCTATCAAGCAAAACCATTATTTATACCTTAGGTGGTAACCCTAGAAAACTAGGGGTTAAAGGTGAAAAAGAATTTCAATCAAGAGGTGTCAGCTACTGTGTAACCTGTGATGGTCCGTTTTTTAAAAACAAAGTGGTCGCGGTCATTGGAGGCGGTAATAGCGCCGTTGATGCAGCCATTGACCTTGCACAAATTGCAAAACAAGTCGTCTTAATACAACGAAGTCAATTAAGAGCTGACCAATCGTCTGTTTTAAAACTACAGTCACTACCTAACGTGCAAATTCATCTTGAAACCGATGTTCTATCATTCAATGGACAAGACGTTTTAAAGTCACTCAGTCTTTATGATAAGCATCACGAGTCAACGATTGAACTAGACGTTGATGGCGTTTTTGTTGAAATTGGAAACATTCCAAACAGCGATTTAGCCAGTGAATTTGTACTGCGAAACGATCAAAAAGAAATTATCACAAACGAATTACAAGAAACCAAAACCAAAGGCTTTTATGCCGCTGGTGATGTGACTTCAATGCCTCATAAGCAAGTCATTATTGCCGCTAGCCAAGGCGCTATTGCAGCCCTTCAAGCAGCCATCTACATCAATAAAGGAGAATAACACTATGGCAAAACTATTTTCAAATGAAGTATCTGATCAAATCAAAGACATTCTAAAGGACATGATCAATCCAATTTCAATCTTACTTTTCGTTGACAAGGCGTGCGATACTTGTAAAGAAACCAAACAATTACTAGAAGAAACTGCTGAATTATCGGATAAAATCACACTTAAAACGCTAGAACTTGAAGACGCAGCCGATGAATTATCAACTTACGACATCAAACGCGCACCAAGCTTTGTTTTCTTAGATCATAACGGTGATTATCGTGGTGTTAAATTTAATGGTATTCCTGCTGGTCATGAGATTAATTCATTCATTAGTGCCATCTTAGAAATGTCTGGTGTTGAATTTCAATTTTCTGATGACATCATCAATCGCATTAAATCAATCAAAGAACCGGTTGACATCAAAGTGTTTGTGACACTCTCATGCCCTCACTGTCCAGGTGCTGTTCAAACCGCTCACCGCATGGCAATGTTAAATAGTAACGTAAAAGCTGAGATGATTGAAGCCCAAACATTCTATGACTTATCAGAAAAATACAACGTTTCAGGTGTACCTAAAATCATCATTAACGAAACCTTAGAACTCGTAGGTAACCAACCAATTGAAGCATTCTTAGATAAACTCGGAAAATAAGACATGAAAAAAGTCCAAAATTGGACTTTTTTTTAATTTAATTTGAAATTTAAAACCACTGGGTTATGATCACTATATAAGAAGTCATAATCTAGGTTGATTACTGATAAGGCGGTGATATTTGAAGATACGATGAACCCGTCTATCAGATAATATTGAGTATTTTCATCTAGTTTATCGTATGGTTGATTTAATAAGCGCGCGGTTGGCTTGATCGGATCGATTTGAAACGAATAACCCGATGGTAAATAATCATCCTCGATCGGATAGGCAACGTAATAGTCCTGTTTTGGTAAAAACAGATCTTTTACTTCTGGAAATGTTTGATTAAAGTCACCACCAATGACAACGTAATTACCTAATGCTTCTTGTGCCACCATAAACTCTTTTAAATAGGCCATTTCAGCTTTTCTGAGTGAACCATCCCCATCATAAGCCGACATATGTAAGTTGACCATGATTAATTTTTTATCGCTATTTTCAATTTCGTAGGTGTTTTCCATCATTGCGCGTTTCAGATTAGCGATTCGCAGTGGCCAAGAAAATTCGCCCGGAAATTGATGTCTTTTTGAGGATTCTACTTGTTTGGTTGAAAGCGTTAATAAACCACTTTCAACGTGACCGATATAATCAGTAAATGATACGGGAAATGGAACAAAATTGGCTTTGAAATTGTAAGCAAAGCTACTAGAGAACCCATCACCCAAACGTTCTTCAATCAAACGCACTTGGTTTAAATTAAAACTTCTTCTAGCTTTTAAGTCAACTTCTTGTAAAAAGTAAAAATCAGATTCGTGACTGCTTAAGATATCTAAGGTTCCCTCAAGATAATCAAGAACTACCTCTTTTGAATCCGGTCTACCTTTAGAACCACCATCCATCACAAAATCTTCTTTGCTACCTAGTCCAGCATAACCGATGTTATAAGTCATGGCTTTATAAGTGGTATTTAACGAAACTTTTTGTGTTTGATTATTCGTTATCTCTAGTGCTTCTATTTGATTTGGGCGATATTCTGTTGCCGTAAGGTAGCCCAAAAAACCACCAATAAAAAGAATTAAGACAATTAGGACTTTTACGAATACTTTGATGATTTTCTTCATATTTTTGCCTCCTTAGGCACTGTATTGATCGATTTTTTTATCTATGAAACACAAAATTGATGCCCCTATACCATTACCAAAAATCATAAGTAATAAATAAAATAATGACTTCAATGTAATGGTTTTAGAGACAATCAAATAAGTCATGTTTGCGATACTATGTTCAAATTTAGCTAAGATAAAAATCATAACTGCAAATATTACAACCAACACTTTTGCTGTTTCATTTGAAATCCGTTGATACCCTTCAACAGCAATGTACATCATCATCCCACAAAACATGGATAAAATGATGACCGATTCGATTGGATTACTTAATTTCGCATCGACTAAAAGCGTTGCTTTATGAACTAAATTCGGTTTAGCAATCAACCCTAAAACACTAACAAACGTGATACCTATCGCGTTTGAAACAAGCGTGGTGATGACGGTTTTAAGATAATTCTTTTGCCTGGCAAGATAACCGACTTTGCCTGTATAAAGGTAAAGACCTTCCGCACAAACAACAAGCAACCCTAAACTAAACAATAAACTGCCCAAATAGGCGTTCTCAACACTAAGATATAAGAGACTCGCTAGCCCAATCAAAATACCGGCGTAAATTCCTCTTACAATAACATTTTTATTCATACAATACCCCTTTTTCTACAATACCATTATACTAAATAACATCGCTTAAATGAATAGCCTTTTTGAAACAACCGATGATGACTTTAAAGTGGTGTTGACATTCCATCTAAAAATGGTATAATAAATTTCCATTAAACATATTTCAAGGGAGGAATAATATGAGTTTGCATTTAGAATTAAAAAAAGAGTACAACCGATTAAATGATACGAAAAAATACGACATCATAATCGAACGTTTAAAAGAAAGAGGTGTTGAATTAGTCGATATCGCAAAAATAACATACGACCTACAAAAACCTTACGTAAAAGACGTGACTTTAGAGATTTGCCTAGACCACGTGGATCGTGTGATTCTTAAAAGAGAGGTACAACACGCAGTTCTTGTTGGCATTGAACTAGATGTTTTAGCAGAAAAAAAACTGCTTAGTGAACCACTTTTAAGTATGTTACTCGGTGATTACGGCCTATTTGGTGTTGATGAAGTGCTCGCGTTTTCAATCGTCAATGTCTACGGTTCCATTGGGTTTACCAACTTTGGATTTGTTGACAAATCAAAACCTGGTATTATCGGCAGATTAGACACTGAAGGTAAGGAAGAAGGCAAATGTAACACTTTCTTAGATGACATCGTAGGTGCCATCGCGTCTGCAGCAGCTAGTTCAATTGCTCATAAGTACGCTCAATAAAATCATTTAAATGCACGATTGCTCAATGCCATCGTACATTTTTTTATTATATAGACTCTTTAGCCTTACTCTTTCTCACTAAGTCTTTCGCCTTGAGGTGTTCTTTTCGATACCAATCTAGCCAAAAATACACAAATAACACAAAGCCGAAAACCACATCAAATCTTTCCAGTGGGAATCGTTCTCTAATTGTAAAGTAAACTGAGTTTAAAAAAGCTTCTTCAAAAATACCGAAGGTTAACCATTCAACCACCACAAACATTCTTGCAACCAACGTTGACTTTATATACGCACTAAAGACACTTACGACAATAAAAAGGCTATGATGGCTTCGATAAAGCTTAAAAAAGTAGGCTAGGCTCGATTTTTCATCATACATCACAGTCTGATAGTGTTTGATACATAGAGTCATTAAATAAATGCTAATCAAATATAAAACATTAATCAAAATCGTTACATAGCCAAAGTGACTGTAAAAGAGCGGATTTGCCTCGGTGACTATCTGATTATTTGATAAAATAAAGACGGTCAAAACGAAGTCTAACAAGAATAAACCAATCGCGTATAAAGTGTAATGAGGTATTCGATTATTCTTCATTTAATTCTCATGCCACTTGAGTCAAAGTGAGATCTTAGTGCTTTTTCAACAGGTATAATCGATAATATAGTAACCGTTATCAGTAAAAACGTGATAATGATACTACGAATAAATAGGACATAATCTGATTCGTTCATAATAAATAGAAATACCGTTGTGATTAATACCATCAAAACGGGACTTAAAGATGACCAAATCTTGCCATAATACCGATGAGCAAAGTGCCAAGTTTCATCGGACTTTTTCGACCACTTCGTTCGATAACCATACAAATCATTAATTTGGTTAGGTGTTTTCTTAATAAATAGGTAAGCGATAAATAGAAAACCGATTGGTATACTCATATTCAATAGATAATTCATCCACCATATCAAAATGATCACCTTCTTACATGTAAATTATACTGTTCAATAGGTGAACTACCCACCACTTAATCGAAGTGGGGGCTTCCTATCCAAACCGATGTACCCACCAGTGACTCAATAGGCTATCCCCGTAGTCCCTACGGTTCTGAATCCTTTTATAACTGAAATGCTAACTT